>Ga0209867_1000011_pt1 | contig 110506 bp, 106 predicted proteins | sample GWRWmT4_4Nov14_FD_187197 | JGI IMG/M metagenome (GOLD analysis project Ga0209867, IMG submission 187197) | Sand microcosm microbial communities from a hyporheic zone in Columbia River, Washington, USA - GW-RW T4_4-Nov-14 (SPAdes) (version 2) | ecosystem: Engineered > Artificial ecosystem >...
TCCGGTCCCATTGATCATCGCGTAAAGCGTAACGTCTCGCCATCGGTCAGCTCCTCCTGTTCAGCCGACCTTCTATGAATCACATAATCCTGCTATTGTGAATCCCCTAACTGAAAACACGCCCTAGCGTTTGACTTGCGAGACCAGCATTTTGCGCAAGCGCGGTGTGAATGGCGGGCGTACAAAGCGTCCCAGATCGAAACGTCCGCCTTGCTCGTAAATTGCCTTGGCATGACTGAAATTTTTGAAGCCGTCATAACCGTGATAGGATCCCATGCCGCTTGCGCCGACCCCGCCGAATGGTAAATCTTCCTGGGCGACATGCATCATCACATCGTTTATGGCGACACCGCCCGAAGTTGTGCGGTCCAGCACCCGCTGCTTTTCCGCCTGATCATTGCCAAAATAGTACAAGGCCAGCGGGCGCGGGTGGGCGTTGACGTAATCGATGACCTCATCGATACCCGCATAGGTTTTGACCATCAGCAGTGGCCCAAAAATCTCTTCCTGCGCTATCTTCATATCTTCGGAAACATCAAGCAGCAGGGTAGGGGGAATTTTATGCGCGGGCTGCTGAGAGAAATCTTCATTGGCGGGATTGATTTCAACAATCCTTGCCCCCTTTGATCTGGCGTCGGAAATGTATCCCTGCAGACGGTCATAGTGGCGTTGATTGATAACCGATGTGTAATCAGGATTTTCTTTCAGAGTGGGATACATGGTTGCAACCGACCGCTGGGCGGAGGCGACAAAGGCGTCTTCCTGGCCTTTGGGGACATATACATAATCCGGCGCCAGACAGATCTGCCCCGCATTCAGCATCTTGCCATTCATAATGCGGTCGGTGGATGTCTGCATCTTGGATGATTTGCCGATGATCGTCGGGGATTTACCGCCAAGCTCAAGCGTTACCGGCACCAGATTTTCGGCTGCTGCACGCATGATGTTCTTGCCAACGGATGTTGCACCGATGAAGATGATATGGTCAAAGGGTAGGGCGCTGAAAGCCTGCCCAACCTCTGGGCCGCCCGTAAACACCGCCACTTCGTTTTCATCAAAGGCCTTGGAGAACATGCGCGCCATCAGTTCGGCCGTACGCGGCGTATATTCCGAAGGTTTCATCATCACCCTGTTACCGGCGGAAAAAATTCCCGCGAGCGGCGAAAAGGTCATCGCCATGGGAAAATTCCAGGGCGTAATCAGACCGACCGTTCCCAGGGGCTGATATTCCACCCGCGATTTCCCGCCCGCAAGATTAAATGGAAATGTGCTGGAGCGATGATCCGGCCGCATCCATTTGCGCAACTGTTTTTTTGCCTCTTTCAGGCCGCCAAGACAGCCAACAACATCGGACATGATGGACTGATCCGTACTGCGATGGCCGAAATCGGCGCTAAGCGCAGAGCAGATTTCATCCTGATAATCAACGATCAGGCCAATGGCGCGATTAATGCGGTCGATGCGCAGTTCAGCGCTTGGCGCACCCTCGCGGATATGGGCCTGCTTCTGGCGTTCCAGTACGGTGCGCATGCGCATCCCGGTATTGGCGCCATCTGTCGAAATGCTTTGCGTTGTGCTCATATGTGTCCCCTGTCCCTGGATGAAGCCGGTAATGAATATGGTTTAGTTTAGCGTAGAATCCGCTAGGATTGATATGGCTGGTTCTATCCATGAGGATAGGATCAGGTAGTCAAATTCGGAGAATGGTCATGGAATATCAGCATATCCTGTTCACACGGTGCGGTGCGGTCGGCCACATCTCTTTTAATTCTCCAGGAACTCTAAATGCCCTGACCCGTGACATGCTACATGAATTTGAGGCGGCGCTTGACATTTGCGCCGGACCTGAAAGCGGTGTGCGCTGTCTGTTGCTGACGGGTGAAGGGCGGGGGTTCTCTTCCGGCATGAATTTGGCGGATCCCGGCGGGCCAAAGCTGCCCCAGCCGGATGCGGGCCAGGTTCTGGACGAAATTTTCAACACGCTTTTGCTGAAACTGCGGGATATGGAAATTCCCATTGTCGTGGGTTTACAAGGGGCGACGGCGGGGATCACCATGAGTATTGCGCTGATGGGAGATATTATTCTGGCGGCGCGTTCGGCCTATCTGTTGCAGCCTTTTGCGAATATCGGGTTGATACCGGATGGCGGCGCCACCTGGCTTTTGCCGCGCATGCTGGGCAAGGCGCGTGCGTTTGAATTGTCGCTGCTGGGGGAGCGTTTGCCTGCAGAAAAAGCGCTGGCCTGGGGCCTGATCAATGATGTGCATGACGATGACAAATTGCGCGATGCGGCGATGGAAATGGCGCACCGTCTGGCGCAGGGGCCGACCCGCGCCTATGCGCTGACCCGCAAGGCGTTCTGGGAGGGGTTTGATAATTCGTTCAAGGAGCAACTGCTTGTGGAGCGCATGTATCAGCGCACCGCCAGCCGTACAGCAGATGCGCGAACCGCCGTGCGCGCCTTTCTGGCGAAAAAGCCGCCAGTATTTACGGGCAAGTGAGGGCGTTGCGGCACATGCAATTGGGAAATGACGGACAGAAATTCGGGATGGTCGCAAAGCTGTTTCACTGGAGCGCGGCGCTGCTTGTATTCGCGCTGCTTCCAATCGGCTGGTACATGCATGATTTGCCGCGCGGGTTAGAGAAATTTAGATATGTGGAGCTGCATAAATCTCTCGGACTCTTACTATTGCTGTTTATGACCGGGCGCAGTCTGTGGCGGGCTTATAATCCGCCGCCGCCATTGCCCGCCGATCTGCCCAACTGGGAACTGTGGGCCGCAAAACTGACGCATTGGGCGCTTTATGGGGCGCTGTTCGGGCAGGTTTTTATCGGCATGGGACTGGTCTGGACAGCGAATTCACCGCTTACATTTTTTGGCTGGATTCCAGTACCCAGTCCGTTTAGCCCCGACCGTGATCTGCATGAACTGGGTGAGGAGCTTCACGAGTTGTTCGCGTTCGCAATTGCTGGATTGCTCGTGATTCATATAGGCGCGGCGCTGCGGCATCATTTTATTTTGAAGAATGATATTTTGCGGCGGATGATGTTGCCCGTGATGCTGATTGCATCTGGCGTCTTTATAATGGCGCCGGTTAAAGCAGCAACATGGAATGTGGCGCCGGCAAGCCAGCTTCTGTTCCATTTTACGCAGACCGGCATGTCCATTACCGGAAAGTTTGAGCGCTTTGACGCGCGCATTGAGTTTGATCCGGACAAACCAGAGGACGGGCGCATTGATGTAACTATCGATATTGCCAGCCTGGATACGCAAAACGCGGAACGCGACGCCACGCTGCGCTCGGCCGAATTGTTTGACGCCGGAAAATTTCCGCAGGCGCGGTTCGCCGCTGATAAAATCCGTGTAGTTGGGACAGATCATTATGAGGCCGTGGGCACGCTAACAATTCGTGACATTACATTGCCGCTGGTGTTACCCTTTGCCCTGCAACTGGAAAAGGATGGCGGCGGCGGAAATGCCTCCGCTTCCGGCATGGTTGCCATTTCGCGCCGCGATTTCGGTCTGGCGCAGGGGCAGTGGGAATCAACAGATATCGTGGCGGATGAGGTCAAGATAGAGATCAAGCTGGAGGCCGTGCAGGCCCTGAACTAAAAATCCGATCCAAGGGGGGAATGATGCGAAGTGTGAAAGCCAAATTAGTTTCAACGGGTATCGCTGTGGCTGCGCTCAGCCTGGTTCTGCCCGCAAACGCGGCGGATAAGTTTCTGCTGGATCCAACCCATGCAAGCGTCTTGTTTGGTGTGTCGCATCTGGGATTTTCAAAAACCTTTGGGCGCTTCAATACAGTTGAGGGGGCCTTTACGCTGGACGCGGACGCGCCCGAAAAATCATCCGTGGCCGTCACCATTGATGCGGCCAGCCTGGACACCAATCACGAGAAACGCGACGAACATTTGCGCGGCAAGGATTTTTTCGATGTCGCGCAGTTTCCGGCGCTTACCTATAAAAGCACATCTGTGAAACTGACGGGTGAAAAGACCGCCACGGTCACAGGTGATCTGACGATGCATGGGGTGACAAAATCTGTGCCGCTTGACGTGACGCTGGTGAATGTTGGGCCAAATCCGATGGACCCGGCGAAAACAAAAATAGTCGCCGGGTTTTCCGCGCGCGGAACCCTTAAACGCTCTGAATTTGGCATGGGATATGCTGCCCCGGTACTGGGCGATGATGTGGAAATCATCATCGAGGTGGATGCGATCAAGCAGCCATAAGGGGTTATTTCTTCCTGCGCGGGCGTGGGGATTTTTTCTTTGCCCCGCGTTGTGCAGCGGCAAACGCATTCTTTGCCCACACCGCCAATTCATCTGTATCGTCATACAGCGCATCGGGAATAAGATAATAGGACATGGCCATGGTGCGGCCATCCTTGCGTTCATACAGGAACGGGCCCTGTCCGGCGTTCTCAAACTCCGCGCGGTTGTGATCATCGACTTTCAGGTAAATCTGATCGTCAATGACAAGGCCGAACATGAGGTCATCACGAAAAATGCCCGCACCGCCGAACATGCTGCGTATACGGATGGCGCCAAAAGCGGTGAACAGATCACGTACATATTCGCGATATTCTTCGCTGACCGGCATCGCTCAGGTTAACTCACGCGGAAGGATTCACCGCAGCCGCAGGTGTCGACTGCGTTCGGATTTTTGAACACAAAGCCGGATTCGAATTTGTCCGTCTTGTAATCCATTTCGGTGCCGATCAGGAACAGCACTGCTTTCGGATCGATCAGGATAGTGACGTCCTTGTCTTCGACCTTTTCATCCAGCGGGTTCAATTCGGACGCATATTCCATCGCGTAGGACATGCCTGCACAGCCGGTGTTTTTTACACTGATGCGCACGCCAACAACCTTGCCACCGGCGCGGCCCATGATTTCTTTTACACGGCTGGCGGCGGCATCGCTCAGGGTAATGGCTTTCGGGCGCGGGCGGGCGGGCCTGCGTACGGGCTTGCCGGAATTACTGTCGGTTATTTCCATCGCCATTGTTCCTATACCTTCTCAAAACATATCCAGCGCAACCTGCGCCTCGTCCGACATGCGTGATTTATCCCAGGGCGGATCAAACACCATGTTCACTTCACATCCCCGCACACCGGAAACCTGAATGACCGCATCGCGCACCCATATCGGCATTTCACCGGCAACCGGGCAGGCGGGCGCCGTTAAGGTCATATCAATATCGACCATCCCCTGTTCATTAATGTCCAGACGGTAAATCAGCCCAAGCTCATAAATATCGACAGGAATTTCCGGGTCATAGACGGTTTTAATGGCGGCCACGATCGGATCGTGCAGCAGATGCGGATCCACAAGGCCAGACGTATCTGCGCCAGTTTCCGCTTTTACCATTTCCTGTTCCATATCCATGCTATGCACCTGTTTCCGTCTAACCAAATAATTTGCGGCAATCTTCCAATGCGCGCACCAGAATATCGACTTCTTCTTTTGTGTTATATAATGCGAACGACGCCCGCGCCGTGGCGGTAACGCCCAGATGCCGCATCAGCGGTTCAGCGCAATGCTGGCCTGACCGCACGGCAACGCCGGATTGATCAATGATCGTGGCAATATCATGCGGATGAATGCCATCAATACCAAACGAAATGATCGCGCCTTTTTCATGCGCCTGACCATATATGGTCAATGCATTGATTTCCAACAAGCGCGCAGTGGCGTAATCCAGCAATGATTTTTCATGGGCGGCGACAGCCGCGCGATCCAGCGACAGCATGAAGTCAATGGCGGCGCCCAGGCCAATGGCCTGCACGATGGGCATGGTTCCGGGTTCAAACCGGAACGGCGGGTCAGCATAGGTCACATTATCCTGGGTGACCTGGCTAATCATTTCGCCGCCACCGAGAAAAGGCGGCATGGCGTTGAGATGTTCCGCCTTGCCATACAATACGCCAATGCCGGTCGGCCCGTACACCTTGTGGCCGGTGAATGCGTAAAAATCGCAATCCAGATCCTGCACATCAATTGGCAGATGTGGCGCCGCCTGACTGCCATCCACCAGAACGGGCACACCCTGCGCATGGGCCAGCCGGATAATTTCCTTGATGGGCGTCACGGTGCCCAGCACGTTCGAAACATGGGTAATGGTCACCAGTCTTGTGCGGGGCGACAAAAGTTTTTCAAATTCATCCAGTTGCAATTCGCCGCGTCCGTCTACTGGAACCCATTTCAGAACAGCGCCTTTATCCGCCCGTAAAAAATGCCAGGGTACGATGTTGGAATGATGTTCCATCACGGAAAGGATGATCTCATCACCTTCCTTGATGCGCGGGCGGGCAAAGCTGGACGCCACAAGATTGAGTGCGCCGGTGGCGTTGCTGGTGAAAATAATTTCTGATGTTTCACGCGCGTTCAAAAAACCGCGTACCTTTTCCCGCGCCGCTTCATATTTTTCGGTCGCCAGCGTGCTGAGATAATGCGCGCCGCGATGAATATTGGCATAGCTGGTGCGATAGGTATTATCCAGCGCATGCAGCACCGCATCGGGTTTTTGCGCCGACGCGGCATTATCGAAATAGACCAGCGGCTTTCCGTTCACGGTGGTTTGCAGAATTGGGAACTGCGCACGGGCATGCGCTACGTCAAACCCGGTTGACGCCGTAACAGAATGAACGTTTGCCGGCTTAGACATTTTCAATCACCAGTTTCTGCGCCAGCCATGTACTGATTGTGTCCCGCATGTTTAGCTGAACCTGTCCGGCGTCCAGCGCATCGCTGCCCTGTATCTGCGCCACGGCGTCATCAAGAAATGCGCCGGTCAATAATGCCCGCGCCTGCGCCTCAGCTATGCCGCGCGCGCGCAGATAAAAAAGTGCTGCTTCATCCAACTGCCCAACCGATGCGCCATGGGCGCATTTCACATCATCCGCCAGAATTTCCAGTTCCGGTTTGGAATTTTGCACGGCATGCGGCGATAAGAGCATGGCCTTGATCTGCTGCGTTGCGTCAGTGCGCTGTGCAGGTTTTGCAACCCGGATCAGCCCCTGAAATATGCCCTGGGATTTACCATCAAGAATAGTGCGAAACATCTGGTGGCTGCGGCTCCCCGGTGCGCGATGGTTCATGACGCAGGTGGTGTCGGCAATCTGCGATCCGTTCAGCATGCTGACGCCGTTCAGGCTGCACAGTGCGTCACTGCCCGCAATTTCAACATGCGCCTCGTTGCGCGACAGGCGCGCCCCACGGGTTAATGTGAAGCCGTCATAAACCGTATGCGAATCGAGCCGGGCGTTCAGAAAATGAAAATGCAGGGCGTTTTGGCTTTCCGCCTGATCACGGTAATGGGCCAGACGCGCCCCTTCGCCAAGCTGCACATCGCTTGCGTTATTGACAAAATATTCTGCGCCCGCCGGCCCGTAATGGCTTTCCAGAAGCGTTACGTTGGCGTGCGGTTCAAGCACCACAAGATTGCGGATTTGGGCATTGCCGGTATTGAAAAAAACCAGATGCAGCGGTTTGGAAACCCGTGTATCCGCTGCAACGCAAATATATGCGCCATCGTTCAACAAAGCGGTATTCAACGCAAGGAATGGAGCGTCGGCGCTATCGCGCAACCGGTCCGCTATCGCAGCATCGTCCTGCAAGGCGGCGCGCAAAGATTGCGCACACAGGCCAGGAGGCAGATCGCTTGCTTCACCTTGAAACACGCCATTGACAAAAATCATCCGCCAGGCGTCAAGCCCGGCAAACGGACCATCCATGCTTTTGAGATCAACCGGGTGCGCTGCGACAGTGCGAGACTGTTCGCGCAACAGCGATAAATCCGTCCACCGCCAGGCTTCATCTTTTCGTGTCGGCAGGCCGGTTTTTGAAAAACGCCGTATCGCATTCTGACGCACAGCACGAAGACGCGGCGAAACCGACGCCATTCCGGATTCCTGCGCCTTAACCTCGCTTAGCAGCGCATGCTCCAATGTTGCTATTTCAGCCATTGACCACTTCACCATAACCTTCGCGGTCCAGTTCAAGCGCCAATTCCTTGCCGCCGCTGCGCGTGATTTTTCCTTTGGCCAGCACATGCACGAAATCCGGCACAATATGATCCAGCAGGCGCTGATAATGCGTAATGACAATCATCGCACGGTCAGGCGCGCGCAGGCCGGTGACGCCATCGCCAACCAGACGCAGGGCATCCACATCCAGCCCTGAATCCGTTTCATCCAGTACGGCCAGCAGGGGTTGCAGCACCGCCATCTGTAAAATCTCGCAACGCTTTTTTTCGCCGCCAGAAAAACCGGCATTTACCGGACGTTTCAGCATGTCTGGGGATATTTTAAGTTTTCCCGCTTCACGCTGCACCAGCTTCATAACGCCCATGGCGTCCAGTTCATCTTCGCCGCGCGATTTGCGCTGCGCATTGATCGCGTGTTTCAGAAAGGTCATGGTTGCGACACCGGGAATTTCCACCGGGTACTGAAAGCCCAGAAAAATTCCCTTTGCGGCGCGCGTTTCGGGCAGCAGGGCAGTGAGGTCTTCCCCAAAATAATGTACGCTACCCTGAGTGATTTCATAACCGGGGCGTCCCGCCAGAATATAGGACAGTGTGCTTTTGCCAGACCCATTCGGACCCATGATGGCATGCACTTCGCCCGCCTTCACAACAAGATCAATGCCACGCAGAATTTCCTGCCCGCCAGCGGACACATGCAGATTTTTGATTTCCAGCATTACCTTACTCATTTTACCCGACACTGCCTTCTAAACTCACACCGACCAGCTTTTGCGCTTCGACGGCAAATTCCATCGGCAGATGCTGTAACACTTCACGGCAAAAACCATTGACCAGCAGCGCCACCGCGCTTTCCGCATCCAGGCCGCGCTGGCGGCAATAGAATAATTGCTCCTCGCTCAGCTTGGACGTGGTCGCCTCGTGTTCCACCTGCGCCGCCGGATTGCGCACCTCAATATAGGGCACGGTATGCGCGCCGCATTTATCGCCAATCAACAGGGAATCGCATTGGGTGTGGTTGCGCGCGCCCTCGGCTTTGGGATGTATGCTGACCAATCCGCGATAGGTGGACTGGCTGGCGCCCGCTGAAATGCCCTTGGCCACGATGCGGCTGGTGGTGTTGCGTCCCAGATGGATCATCTTGGTGCCGGTATCCGCCTGCTGATGATTATTGGTAATGGCGATGGAGTAAAATTCACCTACTGAATTATCACCCTGCAGGATACAGCTTGGATATTTCCAGGTAATGGCCGATCCGGTTTCCACCTGTGTCCAGGAAATTTTCGAGTTACGGCCCCGGCATGCGCCACGCTTGGTGACAAAATTATAGATTCCGCCGCGCCCATCCTTGTCGCCGGGATACCAGTTCTGCACGGTTGAATATTTGATCTCGGCATCGTCCAGCACTACAAGCTCCACCACGGCGGCATGTAACTGGTTTTCATCGCGCATGGGCGCGGTGCAGCCTTCCAGATAGCTGACATAGGAACCCTTGTCGGCAATGATCAGGGTGCGTTCAAACTGCCCGGTATTGGCCGCATTGATACGGAAATAGGTCGACAGCTCCATCGGGCAACGCACACCCGGCGGGATATAGACAAAGGTGCCATCGCTGAACACGGCGGAATTCAGCGTGGCGTGAAAATTATCCGCATAGGGAACAACCGATCCCAGATATTTTTTCACCATATCCGGGTGGTCCTGCACCGCCTCGGAAATGGAGCAGAAAATCACCCCGGCCTCGTGCAGCTTTTCCTTGAACGTTGTCACCACGGAAACACTGTCAAACACGGCATCGACGGCAACGCCTGCCAGCAGCATCCGCTCGTTCAGCGGAATGCCCAGCTTCTCATAAGTGCGCAGCAGTTCAGGATCCACCTCATCAAGCGTTTTCGGACGTGAACCAAATCCCTTGGGGGCTGCGTAATAATAGGCGTCCTGATAATCAATCTGCGGAAAATCCACCTTGGCCCAGCCTGGTTCTTTCATGGTCAGCCAGCGGCGGTAGGCGCGCAACCGCCATTCCAGCATCCATTCCGGCTCGCCTTTTTTGCCGGAAATAAAGCGCACAATATCTTCGTTCAACCCTTTGGGGGCATATTCGGATTCGATGTCACTGACAAAACCATGCTTATAGGTTTCACCGGCCTCTTCGACGGTCGTGATGGTCTCCGGACGCGCACTCATAATTTATACCTCAACCCGCCTGGCGCAAATTCACGCGCCCTGCGATCATTGCCCATGCTGTCAAAAATGTTTCTATGTCAGCAGCCTTTGTCGCCCATCCCAGGCTGACGCGGATGGCGGCGCCCGCCAGCGCTTCATCAACGCCCATTGTGGAGAGCACGGCAGAGCGCGCCACCTTTCCCGATGAACAGGCTGCGCCTGCACTGACGGCAATGCCCGCAAGATCAAGGTTCATCACCTGGATCACTGCCGCGACGCCGGGCAGGGCAAAGCAACTGGTGTTCGGCAGGCGCTGCTGATCGCGCCCGAAAAACACGGCATGCGGTGTTATCGACATCACGCCGTCTTCGAGCCTGTCACGCAATGCAGACATGTCCACCATCAATGCGGGAAGGGCATTCCCCGCCAATACCGAAGCCATTGCAAAACCGGTAATCGCCGCAATATTTTCTGTGCCGCCACGATGTCCGCGTTCCTGGCCGCCGCCGCGCATCTGGGATGTGACTTCCAGCCCGTTACGTACAATCAATGCGCCAATACCCTGCGGCCCGCCAAATTTATGCGCCGACAATGTAAGCAGATCAGCACCGAGCGCAGTGTAATCCACAGCCATTTTGCCAGCCGCCTGCACCACATCACAATGCAGCAGCGCTCCATGGGCATGCGCAATGTTCGCTGCCTGCGCAACTGGCTGCACAATACCGGTTTCGTTGTTTGCCAGCATGACGCTTACCAGTGTGGGCGTATCTGTTTCACCGAGCATTGCATCCATTGCCGCCAGGTCGACAATGCCTGACGGCAATACAGGAATGATCGCATTATCCGCCGGGGCGGCGCGCAGTACGGAATCATGTTCAATTGCGGAAACCAGCACCCGGGCGGCCTTCACGCCACGCAGCGCAAGATTATTGGCTTCGGTGCCGCCACTGGTGAAGATGACCTCATCTGCTTTTGCGCCCACCAGGCTGGCCACATCGCGGCGCGCAGCGTCAATCCGGCTGCGGGCCTGCCGCCCAGGGCCATGCAGGCTGGATGCATTGCCATGACAGTGCAGCACATCGGTCATGGCGCGGATCACCTCAGGCCGCAAAGGGGCGGTGGCATTGTAATCCAGATAGGTAATCTGACCAGGCATTGTAATACTCTCAAAACACCTATTCGGCGACGGATGTCAGCCGGGGGGAATCAGTATTTCCAGAACAATCCATTATACGTTCGAAAGCCGCACTTGTGCCCAAAACCCGTTTCTGCACCACATCGGCCAGCGTCACAGAACTGAGATAAATATGTATCTGCCGTCCCAGCTCTTCCCATAAATCGTGGGTTTTACAGCGGCTTTGATCTTTGGTGCATCCTTTGGAGGAACCGGTTTGACAGCGGGTTGTCTTGATTGGCTCATCCACCGCCAGAATGATGTCGGCTATACGGGTTTGATCCGTGGGGTTTGCAAGCCGGTAGCCGCCGCCGGGACCGCGCACGCTACGAACGATGCCGCCACGGCGCAATTTGGCAAATAACTGTTCCAGGTAGGACAGCGAAATATCCTGGCGTGTGGCAATGTCCGCCAGGGTGATGGGCCGTCCGTGCCCCTCGTCGGCCAGATCCACCATCGCCATTACTGCGTACCGCCCGCGTGTGCTCAGTCTCACCGGAATAATCCTTCGAATAGGTATTGTATCCTATAGCAGATTTTGCTGCCATTTTCGGGGTCGCTTATGATATGACCGCGCACCACATCCGTGCCGATTTGACGCGCGTGGCTGTAGAGAATGTAAACAACCCACTAAAAAAGTCAAGTATTAGCCGTAGGTTAATTTCAACCTATTGATATTACTGAATTAAGCACCATCTACAGCATCATTGAATTAGTCTGATACAGGCTTGAAGAAAGGAAAACGGAAAAGATGTCTGAAATCTTTTTCAATGGCCCGGCCGGTCGCATCGAAGGCCGTTATTATCCGGCGAACAGGGCAAACGCCCCAATTGCACTGGTGTTGCACCCGCATCCGCTTTATGGCGGGTCGATGCAGAATAAGGTCGTGCATCAGGTCGGACAGATTTTTCAAAAGCATGAATTTTCCGTGCTGCGCTTTAACTTTCGTGGCGTGGGCCGCAGTGTCGGGGAATATGATCATGGCCAGGGCGAACTGTCTGACGCCGCATCGGCGCTGGATTGGCTACAGCAGATTAACGAAAATGCGCCGCAATGCTGGATTACAGGTTTTTCTTTTGGCGCCTGGATTGCGATGCAGCTTTTGATGCGCCGCCCTGAAATATCGGGTTTTATTGGAATCGCCCCGCCCGCCAACAATTATGATTTCGCCTTTCTCGCGCCATGCCCCGTGTCGGGTGCGATCATTCACGGAACCGCCGATCAGGTGGTGCCGATCGAGTCTGTGGACAAGCTGGTGAACAAGCTGTCATCACAGAAAAACATCCTGGTCGACTATTTGAAAATCAAAGGCGCCAATCACTTCTTTGAATCGCACATTCCAGAACTGAGCAAGCATGTCAGCGATTATCTGGGCCGGCAGGTTGCGCTTTTGGAAGCGAAACAGACCGCCTAGTTGCAATATTATAGTCGGCGCGCCAGCACACCACCTGTCATGGGTTTTGGCGTGCCGGTTGTTGATGGAAGACTGAGCGGCAAACCGCGCAGGTGGCGTACAGCCAGAAAAGCAAAGGCTTCCGCCTCCAGTGCGTCGCCGCGCCAACCGGCGTCCTCCGCAGAAAAAACATCAACACCCAGTTCCCGGCGCAGCATTTCCATCAGTGTCCTGTTGTGCCGGCCGCCACCACACACGATCCAGCGCACAGGTCGTGCTGGCAAATGCAGTATGGAGGCGGCAACCGATGCTGCGGTAAATGCAGCGAGCGTCGCGGCGCCATCTTCGGGCGAAAGCGCCTCGACCAGCGACAGATCAAAAGCCTGACGATCCAGGCTCTTGGGTGGCGGCGCCTGAATTTGCGGCGAGCGCATCAGCGCGGCAAGGGCAGGGGCATTCACCTGACCGCGTGCGGCCAGCGCCCCGTCCCGGTCAATCGGCGTCCCAATTTTACGGGCGCACCAATCGTCGATAAGACCATTTCCGGGGCCAGTGTCAAACGCCACGATGCCGCCATCTGCCGGATCAAGGCGCAAATCCAGCCAGGTCACATTGGCAATGCCGCCAATATTCAAAATGGCCTGTGGCCCCTGAACCGCGTTCCCATCCAGGTCCAAATCGCGGGCCAAACCCTGATGATAGAGCGGTACGAGTGGTGCACCCTGGCCGCCAGCCGCCACGTCGGCGCTACGAAAATCGTACACCACATCAATATCCAGGCTGCGCGCCAGCGAAGCACCATCCCCAATTTGCAGGGTCAGCCGGTCTTCGGGCCGATGCAGCAAGGTCTGCCCGTGGAAGCCAACAACGGTAACTTCTTCACGCTCGATCTCAGCCTCGGCCAGCAGGGCGTCCACCAATTGCCTATGCCGGTGGGTCAGATCGCGGGTCAGGGTAAGGATTTCAGGCGCCTGGCGCGCGGCCGCACCAAGTTTTGCCGCCAAAACCATGGCATCTTGCAGCCGGGCGCGCATTTGGTCGTCATAGGGCTGGGTTGCCCAGGCGCCAAAAGCCTCCACCCGCTCCCCATCCGTGCGGATCAAGGCGGCGTCAATCCCGTCAAGCGAGGTTCCGCTCATCAGACCCAGGGCGATTACCGGTTCCATCTCTGTCCAACACCTTTTCCACTGCTTATAAAGCTGTTACAGGTTAGCCGCTTATCAGACAATACTCTCCTGCAAGAATAGTTAATGACGATGAAATTAAACTCCCGGTTTCTAGAGACTTTCGTAGCGCGCGGTTACCTGCATCAATGTACCGACCTTGAGGGGTTGGATGCGCTTGCTTTGAAGCAGCCGATTACGGCTTATGTAGGGTATGACTGCACGGCGCCCAGCCTGCATGTAGGCAGCCTGATTTCAATTATGATGCTGCGGCTGCTGCAGCAGTCCGGGCACAAGCCGATTGTGCTAATTGGCGGCGGCACGACACGGGTTGGCGATCCGACGGGCAAGGATGAATCGCGCCCCTTGCTCACCGATGTACAGATCAATTCCAATATTTCCGGCATCCGGAAAGTATTTGAAAAATTCATAAAATTCGGTGATGGGCCAACCGACGCCATCATGGTCAATAATGCGGACTGGCTGGACCAGCTTAATTATATCGAATTCCTGCGTGATTTTGGCGCCCATTTCACGATCAACCGTATGCTGACAATGGACAGCGTCAAGCTGCGCCTGGAACGCGAGCAGCCGCTGACCTTTCTTGAATTCAATTATATGCTGCTGCAGGCTTATGATTTTCTTGAACTCAACCGCAAGCATGGTTGCCATTTGCAGATGGGCGGATCGGATCAGTGGGGCAATATTGTCAATGGTGTTGACCTGGGACGCCGCGCCGACGGGGCGCATCTGTTTGGCCTGACAACGCCGCTGCTGACGCTGGCGTCCGGCAAGAAGATGGGTAAATCCGAAAGCGGCGCCGTATGGTTGAATAGTGATATGCTCAGCCCGTATGAATACTGGCAATATTGGCGCAATGTCGAAGACGCTGATGTGGGCCGCTTTCTGCGCCTGTTCACTGAATTGCCGCTGGATGAAATTGCCCCTCTGGAAAAGCTGCAGGGTCAGGAACTGAACGAGGCAAAAAAGGTGCTTGCAAACGAAGCCACCGCCATGGCGCACGGCGCGCAGGCGGCGCAGCAGGCGGCGGAAACTGCGCGCCAGACCTTTGAGGAAGGTGCGATGGCGGAGGGGCTGCCGGAACTGGACATTCCGCGCACGGAAATTGAACCTGGCATTGCCGTATCAGAATTGCTGCGCCGCGCAGGCCTGTGCGCCAGTGGCGGCGAAGCCCGGCGGTTGATCAAAAATCGCGGTGTGCGGATCAATGATCAACTGGTGGAAAACGAGCAGGCGTTGCTAAACCCCGCCGATTTCTCAAACGGCGCGGTAAAGCTCAGCGCAGGCAAAAAGAAACACGTTCTGCTACGGGTGGGGTGAGTTACTACCCTATCCCCCATAAAAAACTTTCTCGCCCAGGTCCTTCATCCACAAAATAGCGTCATCGGCGCGGGCTTCCGGCTGTTTGGCGACATTGGCGTTGGTCACCTGGGCCACGAAAATATGGTGATCGCCCTGTTCGACAATGCTGGTTACCTTGCATTCAACGCTGGCGATGGCATTGTTAAGGATCGGCGCGCCATTGGTCCCGGCCCTGAAGGGCTCGCCGCTGATCTTGTCTCCGTCAAGTTGCGCAGGTTTGAAAAATGTAAAGCCAACAGGCGCCTGCCCTTTGCCCAGCATATTGAGTGCAAAAGTCTGGGTTTTCCTGACCAGCGCATAAGCGCCACTGTCACTCTTGATGGCAACAGCAACAAGTGGCGGCTCGAACGATGTTTGAGTCACCCAGTTCACAGTTGCAGCGGCAACATCGTTTCCGGACTTGGCGGTTAAAATGTAAATCCCGTAAGGGATCATCCGAAGCGCGGTTTTCTTTGCTGCATCATCCATAGGCGTCTCTCCTGAAGTTTTAATTTGAAAGACATAAGCTTTCAGCAATACGGATCAGGAATCAAGAGCGCATTTTATTTTGCAGCATCAGGCGCCGCCGGCTCCGCCTGTTCAGCCGGTGCGGCCAGATCGCCAAGATTGAAAATATGCCGTAGAAATCCCGGCGTTAGTGCAGAAAGCGGATTAACGAAAATATCCGGGTTATCACTTGAGCCGGTGGCGCTGTAATTGATGGCCAAAATGCCTTCATTTTTACCACCAAGCAGAATTTTTCCCAATATTGGCACCTTGCCAAAAACCGTATTGAGCGTATAGGCGGGGATCACGGTTCCATTCATGTTGACTGTGCCGTCAGCTTCATTCTTCGTTCCATGCAGTGTCAGGCCAAGTTCCGAGCCAGACCCATAGGCCTCGGTCAATGTAATGACGCCATTGTGCATTTTATAGGGCACAAGGATACGGTCGAACGTCAGGCCGCTGCCTGTTAGAATGTCACGAATACCGGTAAGCGAGGCTATGGTCAGGATGCGCGTTAGCGCAGGTGCGTTAACAACCTGCATATTCCGTATACGGATTTCACCCTGCATCGGCGGAGAATCCCGTGGCCCGCGCCGTTTTTTATCCTGAAACTCTCCCGTTATTTCAAGATCGCCGTTGACGCCGCTGTCAAACAGTTCAAGGCCGTATAATATTTTTCCTGCGTCGAGAGAGATGAGCGAAAAAGTTCTGTTGCCATTTGCGTCAGGTTGCAAACGCAGGGTTACATTGCGTTCAGGGCCATAGTTTGCATCCACAGCAAGATTGATAAAATCCGCACCGTCATAACTGCCAATTGCAATGACATCGTTCAGAATATTTCCCTCGCGCAGCAATACCTGCTTAACGCGGGCTTCAATATCATAGGCAAGCCCTTTTTCGTCCGGTTTAGGCATGCTGCCAGATTTTCGTAATTGGGAAATGGACAGGGATAAATCAGCACGCGGCCCGTTCATGGAAATAGTATACGCGCCATTTTTTTTGCGCCGCGCCTCACCACTCAGCTCATTCGCCGCACCCAGCTTCAGGCGATCCATGCGGATGATATTTGGCGGCCCATGTGGCTCAAACACCAGCCGGCCGGCGACATCAATATCTTTTCCTGCGATGGTTAAATTGTCCAGAACAGCGCCGGTTTCACCGCCAGGGGGCATGGCAAAATCAAAACGCATGCTTGCGGGAACGGATTTCGGTTTGCGCCAGGAAAGCGGTTCGGCGATGAGTTCCGCGTCTATGAGATCAGCGGTGACACGGCCACCGGATATTTTTGTGCCACGCCCCCAGGCTTCGGCCATCAGGGTTACCGGCCCGGCAATGATGCCCGCAGTTGGAAAGCCAAGCGCTTCCAGCTGAAGCTCATCCGCATTCATTTTTACGGTGTAATTGCTGGATGGGCCTTCGTTGACGTTAAATTTTTCTGCCCAGGTAAGATCGGCAAACGCGTCGATAAATCTTCCTGAACCCTTGACCGCTATGCCTTTGGGGTTAACATCAATGTGGACATCAGCCTGTTCCAGCGCCACGCCGTTCAGCAGATTGGGCAGGCGCAAATCATCCACATCGCTTGCCACCTCATAGTGAATTTCATCCATATGCATATTATTTTTGATGGGCAATTTAAGCTGCAACTGTGTATTTGCAGCGCCGCTGATCGTGGCAGGATCAACGCCATATTTTGATGGATAGCCCAGCGGCTTGAAATCAATCAGCTCCAGCGTTTTTGTCATGCTGCCGTTCAGGGACAGCTTTATTTCTCCGTTCTTTTCCGGCAGATGCGTATTGGCAAGAGTAAACTTGCCGTCACTCAGGCGCAGATCATCAAGAATGAGACCATCATCCAGCGTCAGTTCGAATTGCCGTCCTGTAATCAGGGCGCTGCCTCGCCCCTGGGTGATCGGTGGCATGGGCCGCAGATAGTGACCGGTAACGCCACTAAACTTCATATCAACCTTGATCGCTTCATTGGTGAGAGGTCCGGCGGCAAACTCACCGCGCGCAATGTTGGCCTCAAAGTGCGCCTGATCGACATTGCCGGTATCCATATTTTCCATGAACCATCCGCGCGATCCCCTGGCGGCGGGAATTGGCCATAGGCGTTTCACCGTTTCAATGGTGGCGTTGGTGATGTCGCCGCTAATCTGGATGGCGGGGCTCGTAATACCATATTCAGCCGATCCCCTGGCGGTGATTTCCATTGGGCCCTGGCGTAATTGTGTGCGGCCAATCCGGATCAGGCTGTCATTAAATGTGTACTCAGCCTCGATCTCAAGCGTATCGACCTGGACCGGTTCAGGCATTAAATCCGGCAATGTGATTTGACCGGCGCCTGCGCGCATATTGGCGCTCAAACCCAGTAATTTTCCATCAGCCGCGATTTGCACGCCTACCAGGCCGCTAATGGGCAGACGAAAATTTGCAAGTTGCGCCAGCGCCACGGAACCTTCGGCAAGGCGGAATGGCTCGACACCGCTAAAGCTGATATCAATCTGGCTCAGCTGTGTCGTACGGTCAAAATTCCCGCCCAGGGACAGCACCCATGTCTGTTCATCTATTTTCAGCCCGATGGCTGCTTCGCCAATAATGCCCTGTTCAGAACGGTCGAATGAAAAATTGGCCTTGCTGGCCTCCCACACAGTTTCCAGCCGAAGATCGCGATAAACCAGTTCAACATTCCGGATTGACAGATGCTCAAGCGCGCCCATATTGCCGCCAAGGCCTGGCGGCTCAAGCAATGCGGCAAATGCGCGTGACAATAATCCCGATATGTCCGGCGGATCAGTTCGTTGCAGATCATCAGGGGCGGCCGCAACGCCCAACCGGAATGATCCATCCATCAGCCGCACCACAGTAAGTGAGGCGTCTCTTAATTCAATATAGGTCGGTGCGATGCGGCCCAATAACAGCCCGCGTGCACTAAGCCCAAGGTCCAGCCGTGGGGCCTGCGCCACCAGATCGCCCGATGCCTCCTTGATACGGACGCCGGTAATGGTGATCGCCAGGGAAGGCTGCAAATCAGTCCAGTCGAGAATGGGCTCATCAAACTCCCATACATAGCCGGGCGTGGCCTCGGTCAGCATTTCCTGTAGATATGTGCCCAAAAAAGACAGCGAGACGGGGCCGCTGGCAAATCGCCAGAGGCCAATCGCCACGATTAACGTAGCGACCGTCAATGCGGCCCCAAGGACGCGCATGAGTATTTTAGTTGAACGAATAATCACAGACTGGCTTCAATCTTGCCGTATTATCATTCATACACCACCGTAAATACTGGCAATATCATGGCCAGAAGTGTTGACGGATTTAATTCGGGTGGCAACTGAATGCACGTTTTTTCCATGCTGAATGCTATCACAGATTCGCACCTTATGCCCCAGCCCTTTGATTCGGCGCGGGCAGAGGCGCTGCTGGCCGATTTACGGCAAGCCGCCGGGATGTGCGAGGATGAGGTTCAGCAGACGGTTGCAGCGCTGTTGAAGGATGCAAAAGGGCGCAACCTATTACTGGCGGTATTTGGGAACAGCCCGTTTCTCAGCCGTATCGCCCTGCGCGATCCGGTCTTTCTGTGTTCCCTGATGCAGCAGGGCCCGGAGGTAACCATGACCGCAATCTACGGCGCAGTCATGGCATTGGCGGATGCCGGTCTGCAGCAGGATGCGCTGGCGCAGCAGTTACGCATCCGGCGCGGCCAGGCGGCGCTGACAATCGCCATGGCTGATATTGCAGGGCTTTGGGATATAGGGCAGGTAACCGGCGCGCTTTCCGGTTTTGCCTGCAATATATTGCAGGCAACAGTCGATGCGTTGCTGCGCGCCCACGCCAAAGCGGGCGATCTTGTTCTTGCTGATCCTGATCAGCCTTCCCGATCCTGTGGATATGTGATCATCGCCATGGGCAAGCTGGGCGCGGGGGAACTGAATTATTCCAGCGATATAGATTTGATCATTCTGTTTGACCCGGAACGCTGTTCCTATCGGGGAAAGCTGGAACTGCTTGAGTTTCAGGTTCGTTTTACAAAAACCCTGGTCAGGCTGCTACAGGATTTTACTGCGGATGGGTATGTGTTTCGCGTTGATTTGCGCCTGCGGCCCGACCCTGCGGCGACACCCATCGCCTTGCCCGTAGAGGCTGCGGAAACCTATTATGAAAGCACCGGCAAGGGGTGGGAGCGGGCGGCGATGATCAAGGCGCGCCCGGTTGCCGGTGATATCGAGATGGGCCAGACGTTCCTCAAAAACATCAGTCCCTTTGTCTGGCGCAAAAGCCTTGATTATGCCGCCGTACGCGATGTGTTTGACATGGTTGGCCTGATCCGCGCGCATCATGGCCATGCAGATATTCAGGTGGCCGGTCATAACATCAAAATCGGTCTTGGCGGCATCCGCGAGATTGAGTTTTTTGCACAGACCCATCAATTGATCGCGGGCGGCCGTGATCGCAAACTGCGCGATCCCACGACGCTGGGAATATTGTCGATCCTGCAGGAAAAAGGACAGCTTGAGACAGAGCCTGCGCAACAGTTGCGTGACGCCTATATATTTTTGCGCACCCTGGAGCATCGTCTGCAAATGATCAATGACGAACAAACCCAGACTCTTCCGAAAACTTCAGAAGGCCTTGCGCATTTGGCGGCGTTTATGGGGTATGCCGGGGCCGCTGAATTCAGCGATGCCATACGATTGCACCTGAGCCATGCGGCGGAACAGTTTCGCAAACTGGTAGGGCAGGGGAAGGCTGGCGAAGCAACTGACAGTGAGGCGGCCGGTGACATAATATCACATGAGCCGTTGCAACAGATGGGCTTCGGCGACCCGGCGCGCGCCTTTGACATTCTCGAAATCTGGCGGACATTCCGCTACCGCGCCTTGCGAACCCAGCGCGCACGCGAATTACTGGTTCTGCTGACGCCAAAAATATTGACTGCGATCTCCTCCACTTCCGATCCGGATGGAGCGTTGCTGCGGTTTGATGAATTTCTTGCGGCCATGCCGGCGGGCGTTCAGCTTCTTTCGCTGTTTAATGCGCATCCCTGGTTGCTGGAGCTAATTGCCGAAATTATGGGCACCGCGCCTGGGCTGGCGGAAATTCTGGGGCGCAAACCTGCGCTGCTGGACGCGGTGTTATCGCCTGATTTTCTGGAAACTATTCCAGACGCGGCGCAGCTCTCGGCTGATCTGGAATACGCCCTTGAACCTGCGCGTGATTTTCAGGATGTACTCGATATTACCCGGCGCTGGGCATATGAACGCAAGTTCCAGGTTGGGGTGCAATTGCTCCAGAATTTGATCGATGGCGGCGGCGCGGGACTAGCACAGAGTGATATTGCCGACACATTGCTGCGCGCCCTGTTGCCGCGCGTTGTGGCTGAGCTTGCTGAAAGACATGGGGTGATTGCGGGCGCCGGCATGGCGGTGCTGGCTATGGGCAAGCTGGGCGGAAGGGAACTGACCTTCACCTCTGATCTTGATCTGATTTTTATTTATCCGGATACGTCGGATATGTCGGATGGCAAAACGCCACTTAGCGCGGGCCACTATTTTGCAAGGCTTTGCCAGCGTCTGATTAATGCCCTGTCTGCACCCACGGCGGAGGGGCGGCTTTATGAAGTTGATATGCGGCTACGTCCATCCGGCGGCAAGGGCCCCATTGCCGTATCGCTGGAGGCATTTCACAAATATCATGCAGAATCTGCGCAGACATGGGAGCATATGGCCTGGACGCGCGCGCGCATTGTGACGGCGCCGGAAACGCTCGCGAATGATATTAGCGCCGTTATTCGGGGGTTTCTTGTCAGGCCGCGTGATTCAAAAATGCTGGCCCATGAAGTAGCCACGATGCGGGCGCGTATTGATCAGGAGTTTCACAGCAAAAATATCTGGGATTTCAAATATGTCCGGGGCGGCATGATGGATGCGGAATTCATCACCCAGTTTTTGCTTCTGCGCGATGCAGCGGCTTCCCCCGATGTCCTGCATGGCGCCACCATGATGGCGCTAGCACGGCTTGAGGCGCATGGATGCCTGCCAAAAGAATCTGCGCAGGATTTGATTGCATCACTGCGCACATTGCGTGATATGCAGCAAATTTCGCGCCTGTGTCTTGGTGATAGCAAGGATGTCCATACCGCGCCAACTGCGCTGCAAGAGATGATGGCGAAGCGTGGACAGGCCCGGACATTTACTGATCTGGAGCAACAGATCACCGGTATTGAAACAAATATCTACCGGATTTATCAGAAAATCGTTCTGGCCGAGGCAGGACTGGACGAGGAGCCGGAAGTTCCGTCATAATATGAATAAATTACTCGCAGGATAAGACACATGCTGGAAGAAGGCCAAAAGGCGCCCAATTTCAAACTTAAAACCGATGACGATGGCGAAATCAGCCTGGCAAAGCTGAAGGGTAAAGTCGCCGTCGTGTATTTCTATCCAAAAGATGACACCCCCGGCTGCACGACTGAGGCCATTGCGTTCAGCGCTCTAAAGCCCCAATTCGATAAATGTGGCGCAGTGTTGATAGGGGTGTCGAAAGACAGTGTGCAGCGCCATGACAATTTCAAGAAAAAATATGATCTGAAAATTCAACTGGCTTCAGATGAAGAGGGTCAAATGGTGGCTGACTATGGAGTCTGGATCAAAAAAATAAATTATGGCCGCGAATATATGGGCATAGACCGCAGCACCTTCCTGATCGACGCCAAGGGAGTGATTCGCAAAATCTGGCGCAAGGTGAAGGTCAAGGGGCACGCGGAACAGGTGCTGGAGGCCGTTCGGGCGCTGTAGTCAAGCTCAAGAAACATGAACGCACACAAGAAAATGTGCAGCGCGATTAATATCACGTCGCAGCAATGTTTCATGAATCTTTGAAAAGCGGGAGACAGCAGGGTTATTTCGTATCACTCCTAACCAATATATTGTCATTGATACGCTCCCTGAATCGAAAAATGGGGGATAACATCAAACTAGTGATAGACATCACTTGTCTATCAGGGTTGAATAACCCTCGGGGCACGAGAATGGCAGGGAAATGCAAAGAGGGGGCTGGATGTCAAACGGGATTGTAATGATCGCCGCTAACTTTTGGGGGCAACTTTTTCCCGAACGGCAAATCTACCTGCGCAGTCAAGGGCGGGTGCGTAGTGTCAGCCTGTCGCCTGGCGCGCAATTTACCGGTGCAGCCATTTTTCTTCTGGTTTTTTCGTGGATGACTTTCGCCTCGGTGAATTTTGCATTCCATCATGGGGCGCTGGTCGGGCGTGACGCGCAGTTTAACGCTCTGCGTACATCGAATGAGCGGCTTCTGGCCGAGGTTGTGCAGGTTCAACAGCGGTTTTTGAACACAACCATGGAGTTGGAGGCCAAAAAGCGGCAACTGGCTGAACTGCTGGCGCAAAATAATCGGGCCGGTGCCGATGTTGCTGTCCTGACTGAAAATCAAAATGCCGCAACAGGTATATCTGGCAATCCTGGTGTGTTGCCGCGCCCGCGCCCGGAAGCGCTACGCGATGAAATGCCAGAAGTGTTACGCCGTGAGACGAATATATCATCGGATGTTTTGCCGCGCGTGCGTCCGGTGCGCCCGGTTTTTACGCTGCCGTCCAATATGACCGCTATTGACGGTGGACTGCCTAATAATGCCCAGGCCACGTCAATGGGGCCTGGCTTGACGGGTGCCAAAAACGCCCAATATGATGTGATGGCGTATCTTGCGGCGGATGCCCATACGGCTGTTGCCGCGCTTGAAAAACTGATCAATCAGACCGGGCTGGATGCGGACACCATGTTGCGCCGGCGTGAGGGGGCGGCAAAGCCTGACAGTCATGCAGAAGGTGGGCCGCTGCTAAGCCTGCCGCCTTCAATGACGGCCAAATTTTTACGCCGTAATATGTCTGGCGAACTTGCAATGCCATCAACCCGCAAGGGCAGGCTGGAAATGCTGCGTGAGGCGCTGTTTAGTCTGCCGCTCGCGGAACCAGTTGATAAATATTATGTCTCAAGCGCGTACGGCTATCGTCGTGATCCATTTACCCACGCACGGGCGTTTCACTCCGGCATGGATTTGGTCGCTCCGTATGGCGATCCGGTCTTGTCCAGCGCGCCGGGTACCGTTATTTTCGCAGGTCCTAACGGTCCTTATGGCAATATGGTGGAAATTGATCACGGTCGTGGGGTCAAGAGCCGTTATGGTCATTTAAGCAAGATTACCGTTGCACGGGGGCAAAAGATCGGCCTGCGCGATCTGATCGGCCGTGTTGGAAATACGGGACGAAGCGGTACCGCGCATTTGCATTTTGAGGTCTGGTTTGATGGCAAGGCGCGTGATCCCCGCAACTTCTTGAAGGCTGGCGAGAATGTTTTTCAGCGGCAGGGATAAAAACCCCGGCGGTCATGCATCAGGCCGCCGGCAGGGCCGGGATCTGGTCTCGCTCATCAGTGCTGATCTGTCTGTGACAGGAGATCTGGTTTCACCCGGGGATTTGCAGATAGACGGTTTTGTGGAGGGCAATATTCGCTGTCAGTCGCTGACGATTGGCCCCTCGGCAAGTGTCACCGGCAATATCATTGCCGAAGATGTATTGATCCGGGGCGTCCTTAGTGGTGGTGTCGAAGCACGCTCTGTAACATTGGGTAAAACCGCACAGGTTACCGGCGACATTCTGCATGAAACGATTGCCATCGAGGCGGGGGCTGTTCTTGATGGAAGGCTGACAGGCCGCAACCGTGCATTAGGCGCGGCAATGGATGCGCTTCCACAGCCGGATGGCCAGGTCAGGAAAGAAATTCCTGCGCAAGAGCATCAACCCGAACTGTCACAGGACATCCGGCGTCAGGCGAATTAACCGGCAACGGTTTGCTGCGATTCCGCATATGCGGTATCCAGCGCTTTCAGCAGCAGTTCCGGTTCCTGCGCACCCACCAGTAAATATTTATTGGCAATCACGTAGGATGGCACGCCCTGAATACCAATCCTGCGCGCCGTCGCATCTTCCTCGCGGATCAAATCAATGTCTGCATCACGAAGCAGCAGATCGCGGATAATTTCGGTATCCATTCCGGCTTCACGGGCAATATCAAGCAGTACTGCATGATCACTGATGTCGTCACCATCGGTAAAGTAACGGCGGAAGATTGTTTCAACCAATTCGGGCTGACGGCCCACGCTATGAGACCACCGGATCAAACGATGCGCATCCAGTGTATTTGGCATACGGGCGATGCGGCTGAAATTAAATTCAATTCCCAGATCATAGCCTGCTTCCACAAGTGCATCCATGATGCCACTGGGGCCTTTCGACTCACCAAATTTTCGCCGCAGATGTTCTTTGCGGTCCATGCCCTCGCGCGGCATATCGGGATTTAACTGAAATACCCGGTAGGCAAGATCGATCTTCATCTCTGGTCTGGCGGCGATCGCAATCTCCATGCGTTTCTTGCCAACATAGCACCATGGGCACACGGGATCGGATATGATATCAAGCTGCATGGCAAAACTCCCTGGATGAGCATTGTAGCCCGCTGCCTGAACATTAGCCGATTCCGGCGCACCGGTTAAACTAAAAAGACACCCTATCTGCTACTGGCAATCGCAGCCCTGATCAGCGCCTCGGCATTCATCCCCGCAGCCAGGCTGGCGACACCGGTTGAAACATGGGCGCGGATGGGTGTGGCGATATCGCCTTCCATGATCTCTGTAAAATTGATGATGCTGCCAATGCGATGGGCGACAAGTTCACCCGGCGCCAGGCGGGTTTCAGGCATAATCAGTGCGATGCGGCACCCGCTGAAGCGCGCAGACAGGTCTTCCCCGCGCACCAGATTACTGACGACCAGGCCAATCTGGCGAAGGACTTTATCGCCTATATTGTACCCGTACAGATTGTTAATATCCGGCAGATTATCGAATGTGAAAATACCAAGGGTCAGGCTTCTGTTCTGTGTGTGGGATTCGGTCACCAGTTCGCACAGGTGTTCCATCATAAAGCCGTGGCTATACAGTCCGGTCAAGGCATCGCTCACGGCCACGTCGCGGGCCTGACGGTAGACGTTGATCAGCGAATCGCGATAGCGCTGCTGCCGGGCCAACACATCTACACGGGCGCTAAAGTCACCAATATTTATAGGGTGCCGGAACACGTCGGCCGCGCCAGCAGCATATGCCGCCGCCGCATCACCAGAAGACGCCACGCTCAGCATGCACACAATGGGTATATTGAAAAAACGGGAATTCCGCCGTACATCCTCAATGAAAAGGAAAAAGCTTTCCTCCTGCCCATGTGGAATGTTGAGCAGGATGGCGTCGTAGCGCCGCCGTTCAAGATAATTCATGCCTGTCGACGGGCTTTGCGCGTGGGTCAGTGTGCCCATATGGCAGAGGCCCTGCTCAATCTGTTCGAAATGTTCCTGTGATGGCCCAACCAGCAGAAAGTTTGCATCATCCTTGATGATGTTCTGCGGCAGGATCGCGGGGGGGCTTGGTAAACCATATTTTGCGGCGGTGACGGAGCGGCGGCGCAGTTCTTCCTGCATTGCGCCCAACCGGGCCAGCGATTCGATCCGACCGAACAATTGCATGTCATGATAGGGGAATTGCAGGCAGGCGTCTGCACCAGCCAGCAATCCCTCTCTGCGCGCGGATTCACTTGTGGAAGGGGTAATCAAAATCACGGGCACGCCAGCCGTCTCACTTCGGCCTTTCAATGCCCGGGTGAGATTCAGGCTGGAACCTGTACTGTCATTGCTTGCAATAATCACGATATCGGGTTTTGCAGAACGTACCTGGTCAAGCGCATCTACCTTGTCCTTATGTGGTACGTTTTCATACCCCTGGGCATGTAATTTACGTGTCAGGACGCCGGCTTCCACAGAATCATTGTTGATAACAAGAACACGTGCACTGCTGCTCATTGGGGGGCTTCTCCTACAGAATTTCAGCCATCCTAAAGCAGGGTAGTTAATGCTTTCTTTGCATTTTTGATTGCGGCAACGAATTGTGGGCGCTAACGATCACGCTTCAGCCTTACGGGAGTTTCACGGTGATGAGCAGCATGATGATTGATCTGACGGGTAAAAATATTCTGATAACCGGGACCACCAGCGGTCTGGGACGGCATTTTGCGCTAACCCTGGCGGCGGCGGGGGCCCGGGTGGCGGTAACCGGGCGCAGGATTGAACGGCTTCAGGATCTGTGTGCGGAAATAGCCGGAAAGGGCGGGCATGCTTTTCCCCTGGCGCTTGATGTTCAGGATGTACAAAGCATCAAACAGGCTGTTGAGGCCAGCGAGAAGACCATGGGGCCGATCGATATTCTCGTCAATAATGCCGGCGTCAACGGGGCCGGGCGCGCCATTGACATTACACCCGAAGCCTATGACGAGCTTTTCGACACCAATCTGCGCGGAGCCTTCTTTATGGCGGTCGAGGTGGCAAAGCGGATGATGTCTCGGCATAAAAAAGATCCGCAAGCCACTGGTAAAATTATTAATATTGCTTCTGCTGCGGCCCATGTCCTGCTGCCCGGATTGTCTTTGTACAATATGTCCAAGGCCGGAATGGCGATGATGACCAAGGCTCTGGCGCGCGAATGGGGCCGTCAGGGCGTGAGCGTAAACGCCATTAATCCGGGCTATATTGAAACCGAGCTGAACAGTGAATGGTTCCATAGTGACAAGGGCAGGGCGCAGATCGCCACCTTCCTGCGCCGCCGCCTCAATCAGGCCAGCGATCTGGACGGCATGCTGTTGCTGCTCTGTTCAGACAGTTCTGCGATTATGACCGGCGCTGTTCTGGATGTGGATGACGGACAAAGCCTGCTGGCCCTGGGTTAACTGTTCCATTTGCCCGCAAGCTGCACTAAAATCCTGATAACAAATAATCAACAGGGAGAAGCTGCGATGTCCGGACCATTGACTGGGGTAAAAATCATAGAATTTCAGGGCATTGGCCCAGGGCCGTTTTGCGGCATGATGCTGTCGGACATGGGGGCCGATGTGATCCGCATCGACCGCAAGGAACGCAATGGTGGCGGCAGCAAATTTGAAATTGGCGGACGCGGGCGGCGTTCCGTGTCGCTTGATCTGAAAAAACCCGAAGCGATTGAGACCTGCCTGAAACTGATCGAAAAAGCCGATATCGTGTTCGAAGGCTTCCGTCCTGGCGTGATGGAACGCCTGGGGCTTGGCCCGGATGTCTGTCTCAAGCGCAATAAGCGTATCGTGTATGGCCGCATGACCGGCTGGGGTCAGGATGGCCCTTACGCGCAAATGGCGGGCCATGACATCAATTACATCGCCATCACGGGCGCTTTGCGGTCCTGCGCGCGGCCAGGCGAAAAGCCCATGCACCCGCTCAATCTGGTGGGTGATTTTGGCGGCGGCGCGCTGTATCTGGTTGTTGGGCTGCTGGCGGCGCTGCATGAAGCGAAAGTCTCAGGGCAGGGGCAGGTGGTGGACTGCTCCATGGCAGACGGCGCAGCGTCCCTGATGTCGATGTTCTTTGGCATGAGCGCTGCTGGCATGTGGAATGATGAAGTCGGCACCAATCTGCTGGATGGCGGCGCGCCCTTCTATGACAGCTATCTGTGCTCGGACGGGGAGTTTGTCTCGATCGGCTCCATAGAGCCGCAATTCTATGCAGAATTGCTTGAAAAGATGGGGTTGAGTAATGACCCTGACTTCAAAAAACAGATGGATCGCTCCAAATGGCCCGTTATGAAACAAAAGCTGATAGCCCAGTTCAAGACCAAAACCCGTGATCAATGGAATGCGATCATGGAATTTACCGATATCTGTTTTGGACCGGTGCTGGGCCTCAAAGAGGCGCTGAAGCACCCGCACAATGTCGCCCGCAAAACCTTTATCGAGGTTGAAGGCGTACCACAACCCGCGCCCGCGCCACGCTTCAGCCGCACCGTGTCGAAAGTGCAAAGTCCGCCCCCGGTCATTGGCCAGCATACGGAATCTGCCCTAAAGGATTGGGGCTTTTCGGCGGCGGAAGTGGAAGGCCTGCGCAAGACCGGGGCGATTTAACCGTGCAGGTATTACCTGGCACCACAGGACGGCGGCGCATCTACTTGATGCGCCACGGTCATGTGGATTATTTTTCACCGGAAGTCATCGCTTCCGGTGACTTTGAAGGGGTGCCTCTAACCCCGCTTGGCCGGGATCAGGCGCGCGCAGCAGGACAGGCGCTGGCGCATGTGCCGTTTGACCGGGTAATCTGTTCCGGTCTAAATCGCACCCGTGAAACCGCAGAAATTACCATTTTATGTCATGAGATAAAGTCTAAACTTAAAGTAGAAATTGAATCAGGTCTTGTGGAGCTGAGGGGTAGCACCAATGGTCCGCCCATGACCCGTGATAAGCTGGGCGCAGCACTGGCGTTCCAGTTTGATGCAGCCGGAGAACCCGGCGCGCGTTTTGGCCTGGGAACCAATGGTGAGATATTCACAGAAGCGCTGGCGCGCGGCAGTGCTTCCATTGAACGTTTGCTGGAACAGCCGGACTGGGCAAATGCGCTCGTCGTTGCCCATGAAGGCATTAACCGGATACTGCTCGGCTGGATGACCGGCGCCGGACTGAAAGGGGTGCAGGCGTTTGAGCAGGACACTGCCTGCGTCAACATTCTGGATTTTGACATGGTCCCGCGCAGTGACGGGCAGGGTGTGGAAATCACCCGCAAGGTGATCAAGGCGCTCAACCTCACTCCCTACAACTGGACCAAGTTCGGCATGAATATGACCAGCCTGGAGCGGATCATGGCCCCGGTGGACGACCATCACTGATGTGAAAGACAAGGATGGTGCTTGGATCTCCACTGTTCGTGTGTTTTTTTCAATATTATGTGGATTTTATGTGACGGCTGTCACTTTTATGAAACGTTGACTATTCTAATATGCTCTGGGTGCGGGGGTTTTCCGTCGCTTCGGGCATGCAGGCCCTACCGGTTGGCCGAATGGAAAAAGATATCGAAAAACTCAATCTGGCGCTGATAAAGGCGCAAATCCTGTTACACGTCGGCCATGATTTTTTAACATGCATATTACTGGAAGTTAGCCGGCGAAAAGCTTCTGGTGATTTGGCCCGTGAGGACGATTTCAGCCGGGGAACAGGGCTGGATCTTTCCAGCCTTGATCATCGCGACGAAGAAATCCGCCGCATTCTGGCGCGCCTTGAAAAGCTGGGCAGGCCCATTAACAAGGTCGCCTAGACTGTTTCATTATTTGAGTGAAGCGCCCCGCTTAAGTGTCAAATTGCGAGGAGCGAAGCGACGTGGCAATCCACCAAGCCTTCGCAAGAAGGCTACGGCTGGCAAAGGAGCCACAAACTCAGGCCTTTGCGTGAGACTCTGGATCACCACGCTTCGCTCGCGATGACGAAGTATAAGTTTGTGATTCAGTCTAAACAGAAGCCGCTCTGGAGACCGCATGATTTTAGGCTTAAGCGAATACGCTCACAGTGCATTACCCGACATATCCTATTCCTGTTAAACTGAACACTCCAGACACCAATGCAGACCACACGCAGAGACTCCTCACGCACATCCTGCCTACATCCTATAATCGCATAATATATATTATGGTAAATTATATTTTTTATAATATTTAGAGCATGATGATTTCAGGTCTGATCACACGTCACCCTCTCATTGTCCTTGCCCGGCTTGACCGGGCAATCCAGAATCCCTGGCTCAGGCCTTCGCGTGTGCCCCCCGGGACCGGCCCTGGCCGGCCCGAGGACAAGCATGGATTACCCGGACAAGCCGGGTAATGACAGCTATGGGAAAAAACAAACGGCTCAACCTGAAATCATCATGCTAAATGCATAGACGTGGGATACGAGGTTCGCGTGTCTGGCCTCTCCCCCGTGCCTGTGGCCCCTATGCCGCCGCGCTGGCCACCCGTGCAATGCCGGACAGGGTGCGGGTCAGGTTTATGACACCGGCCATGCGCTCATCCGTGGTTTGCCAGTCGCGCTGATAAACCATCCTGTGGTCCGGGCGCAGTTTCGCGGTTTTGGGGTGGCGGGTCAGGAAATCAATCAGGCCTGCCGGATTGGCAAACTGATCATTGCGGAATGTGACGACGGCGCCCTTTGGCCCGGCGTCAATTTTAGCGATGCCCGCTGCGCGGCAATGCTGTTTGATGGCGATGATTTTCAGCAATTGATCGACCTCGCCGGGAAGCGGGCCGAAACGGTCAATCAGTTCGGCGGCGATGGCGTCAATTTCCTGGCGTCCCTCGATTTGCGACAGACGGCGATAGAGCGACAGGCGCACATTCAAATCCGTCACATAGGATTCCGGGATCAGCACCGATGCGCCCAGGCTGATCTGCGGTGACCACTGATCCGCAACCTCCGCATCCGTCCCCCCACTGCGCAGGGCGGCCACCGCTTCTTCCAGCATTTCCTGATACAGCTCAAATCCCACTTCGCGGATATGACCGGACTGTTCCTCGCCCAGCAGATTCCCTGCCCCGCGAATATCCATGTCATGGCTGGCCAGGCTGAATCCCGCGCCCAGCGTATCCAGCGTCTGCAATACCTTCAGCCGTTTTTCGGCGGTCGCCGTAATGACCTTCCTGGGCGGCAATGTCAGATAACAGAATGCCCGCACCTTGGAACGGCCAATGCGGCCGCGAAGCTGATAGAGTTGCGCCAGCCCGAACATGTCCGCGCGATGCACCAGCATGGTGTTGGCGGAGGGAATGTCCAGCCCGGATTCAACAATCGTCGTGCTGAGCAGCACATCATATTTGCGGTCATAGAACGCGTTCATCACATCATCCAACTGCCCCGGCGGCATCTGCCCATGCGCCACCACAAATTTTACTTCGGGCACAAATTCGCGCAGATATTCCTCAGCTTCCGGCAAATCGGCAATGCGCGGGCAGACGTAAAAGCTTTGGCCGCCGCGATAATGTTCGCGCAGCAGCGCCTCGCGCAACAGCACCGGATCGAATGGCGAAACAAAGGTACGCACCGCCAGCCGGTCAACCGGCGGCGTCGCAATCACCGAAAGCTCGCGCATGCCGGAAAGGGCCAACTGTAAGGTGCGCGGAATGGGTGTCGCGGTCATGGTCAGCACATGCACATCGGCGCGCAACTGTTTCAGGCGTTCCTTGTGCCCTACGCCGAAATGCTGTTCTTCATCAACCACAAGCAAGCCCAGATTTTTGAAGGACATGGACTTGCCCAGCAACGCATGGGTGCCGATGACAATGTCCACCTGCCCTTCGCTGATTTCCTTTTTCAGAATATTCGCCTGTTTGGCGGGCACCATGCGGGATAATTGCGCAATGCGCACCGGCATGCCCTCAAAGCGCTGTAAAAATGTGCGGTAATGCTGGCGGCACAGCAATGTGGTCGGCACAATCACCGCCACCTGATGACCGGACATGACAGCAATAAAGGCCGAGCGCAGCGCAACTTCGGTTTTGCCAAAGCCCACATCGCCACAGATCAGCCGGTCCATCGGTCGGCCACTGGCCAGATCTTCCTGCACCGCTTCAATGGCGCGCAACTGATCCTCGGTTTCCTGATACGGAAAACGGGCGCAAAATTCCGTGTACATCCCATCGGGTGGATAGATCGGGGCAACATCACGCAAGGCGCGGGCGGCGGCGATTTTAATTAATTCTTCCGCCATTTCCCGGATACGTTTTTTCAGCCGCGCCCTGCGGTTTTGCCATGCGGCGCTGCCCAGCCTGTCCAGCACGGCATTTGCATCTTCAGAACCATAGCGCGTCAGCAGCTCGATATTTTCTACCGGCAGATATAATTTATCGCCGCCATGATAGGTCAGCAGCAGGCAGTCATGCGGCGCGCCGTTGATTTCCAGCGTCTGCAATCCCTCATAGCGGCCGATGCCATGCTCGATATGCACCACCAGATCGCCAGCGCTCACGCTTGACGCCTCGGTCAGGAAATTTTCCGCACGGCGTGAACGGCGGTTCTGGCGCACCAGCCGGTCGCCCAATATATCCTGTTCACCGATCAGCAGCAGATCATTGGTCTCGAACCCATTTTCAATGCCCAGCACGATAAGCCCAACCGCGCCGCGCGGCGCGGAGCTAGCCTGTTCCCAGGTGTCGGGATAAACGATGGCGTTCAATCCATGATCCGCCAGCACGGTTCCCAACCGTTCGCGCGATCCTGTGCTATAGGCTGCGATCAACACCTGTTTACCCGCGGCCTGTGATGCGACGGCATGATCACGCACCGCTTCATAGATATTGACGGCTTCCTGTTTGCGTTCCGGCGCAAAGTTCCGGCACTGCCGGCCACCTGCATCCACGGTCAGTTCATTTTCGGGGGATTGATAGGGTGTGAAATTTCGCACGCGATGCGCGCTTAACACCGCCTCCCATTCGTCCGCCGCCATATAAAGCGCGTCAGGCGGAAGGGGTTTATAGGATGCCGCAAATTGTCCCAGGGTCTTTGAGGCTGAATTGCGCGCGTCATAATAATCGGCAATCAACCCGATGCGGCTGCTCACCGCCTCTTGCGCCAGATGGTCCATGCAGATGATGGGCGCACTATCCGTGTGCGGCAGATAGTCGAACAGGGTGTCCACACGTTCATGAAACAGCGGCAGCCAATGTTCCATGCCCTGATATTTGCGGCCCTCGCTGATGGATGCGTATAGCGGATCTCCATCTGTCACGGCGCCAAATGTACGCACATATCCAGCGCGGAAATGCCGGATGCTGGCTTCATCCAGAACCACTTCGGACACCGGCATCAGGACAAGGCTTTTCAGCTTTCCGGTACTGCGTTGGGTTTCGGGATCAAACACCCGGATGGATTCCAGCACATCCCCAAAAAAATCCAGGCGGCGTGGCGCCTCGGCCCCCGGTGGAAAGACATCCAGCAGTCCGCCGCGTAACGCAAAATCGCCCGGCTCCATCACCGTCCCCGACCGAGAATAGCCGTTGCGCCCCAGATAGGCGATCATCGCATCCAGATTTACCGCCTTGCCGACACGCGCCGTAAAGCTGTTTTCGGCCAGGCCGGTTTTGGCAGGCACCCGCTGCAGGGCGGAATTGACGGTTGTCAGAATGACCAGATGATTGAACTTGGCGTCGGGATCACTGAGCCGGTGCAGCGCGGCCATGCGCATGCTGCTGATATCGGCAATGGGCGACACCCGGTCATAGGGCAAACAGTCCCAAGCCGGGAATTCCAGCACCTCAATATCAGGCGCAAAAAACGACAGCGCTTCGGCCATGGCTGCGGCGCGTGGGGCGTCGCGCGCAATATGCACCACACAACGCCCTGCCCGCGCCATATCCGCCAGCAACAGCGAATCCAGCCCTTCCGGTGCGCCAGAGACCGTTAGACGGCCCAGATAATTTAATAATTTTTTATTATTAATCAATATATTATACACTATACTTAAAGTTTAACATCATCAACATGACTGGGGTTTTTTCATCTTCCGGCAAAGGCGCCGCGCCGCTCAGCCACGCATAAAGATAGGGGTCTTCAATATCCAGAATCCGCTCAAACTGGCCAAGCTGGTCGGGGCTGAATGTGTGCAGATGCTTGTCTGCGAACCCGCCCATCAGCAGATCGACCTCGCGCATGCCACGGTGCCAGGCGCGGAATTTAAGGCGCTTGATGCGGATATCCTGCGCACTTTCTTCGTCCATGGGGGTACCTTTACCGAACGCCAAATTGCCGGGTCAGGAGATGCTGACCCGGTTGCTACGCTTTGATATAGTCCTTAGGCCGCCTCTGCTCAATTGGAATCGCCGGTTCATATGCGCCCTGAAATTCTGTTTCCCTTATTTGCCCCGGTCGGCGCCCTTGCAGGCGTGGGGCCGCAAAACGCCCGGCTGATCACCCGGCTGGCGGGGCCGAATGCTGTGGATCTGTTATGGCACCTGCCCAGCGGCGTGATCGACCGCCGTTTCCGCCCGAAACTGGCCGAATTAATGGAGGCGAATGACGGCAATACCGTTACGCTGACGCTGAAGGTCTGGGGGCATGAACCTTCGCCGGGCAAGCGCATCCCGTACCGGGTGCGCTGCACCGATGGCAGCGGTGGCGAGATCACCCTGGTGTTTTTCCATGCCCGCCCGGATTATTTGCTGCGCGTCTTGCCGGAAGGGCAAATCCGGATCGTCAGTGGCAAGCTCGAAACTTATCGCGATAATCTGCAAATCACCCACCCCGATTACATTCTCAGCGAAGCAGAATGCGCCACCCTGCCGGAGGTCGAACCGGTCTACCCCATGACGGCGGGGCTAAGCGCCAAAACCCTGGCCAAGGCGATCCGGGGGGCCTTGTCGCGCGCCCCGAAATTGCCCGAATGGCAGGATGGGCCGTGGCTGCGGAAAAATAACTGGTCTGGCTGGCACGAAAGTCTGCTGGCGGCGCACAGGCCTGCGGGAAGTGTGGACCTGGATGGCGCACACAAGGCCCGCATGCGGCTGGCCTATGATGAATTGCTGGCCAACCAGTTGGCGCTGATGCTGACGCGCCGCACCATGCGCCGCCAGTCCGGGCGTAGAATTACCGGTGACGGGCGGCTGCGCGACAAATTAATTGCGTCCCTGCCCTTTCGCCTGACGCCTTCACAGATTGTGGCGCTGGCGGAAATTTCCGGTGATATGGCAAGCCCGGGGCGCATGTTGCGCCTGCTGCAAGGCGATGTCGGCAGCGGCAAAACCATTGTCGCGTTACTCAGCATGCTGATCGCCGTCGAGAATGGCGGTCAGGCGGCGATCATGGCGCCAACCGAAATTCTGGCGCGCCAGCATTATGCGGTGATAGCAAAGCTATGCGATTCCATAGGCGTCAAAACCGCATTGCTGACCGGGCGCGATAAGGGCAAGGCGCGCGAGGCGCTTTTGACAGGCTTTGCAGACGGCTCCATCCCGGTTATCGCAGGCACCCATGCGCTGTTTCAGGATGATGTGGCGTTTCACGACCTGCAAATGGCGGTGATTGATGAACAGCACCGCTTTGGGGTGCATCAAAGATTACTTTTATCGGAAAAAGGCGTCCGCGCAGTGGACACGTTGGTGATGAGCGCCACACCCATTCCGCGCACCCTGACGCTTACAGTGTATGGCGACATGGACACGTCACGCCTGCTGGAAAAGCCGCCCGGCCGCACGCCCGTGGACACACGGGTGCTGCCACTGGCGCGCATGGAGGAAGTGATTTCCGGCCTGCGCCGCGCCATAGAAGGTGGCGCGCAGGCCTTCTGGATATGCCCGCTGGTGGAAGAATCCGAACTGATTGACGCGGCGGCGGCGCAAGAACGCTATGCCGCGTTGCGCGAAATTTTTGGCGGCCGCGTGGGCCTGGTGCATGGCCGCATGAAAGCGGCGGAAAAAGACGCGGCCATGGAGGATTTCGTGGCTCACCGCACCAGCATCCTTGTCGCCACCACAGTCATCGAGGTCGGCGTCGATGTGCCCAACGCCTCTATCATGATCATCGAACATGCGCAGCGTTTTGGCCTGGCGCAACTGCACCAGTTGCGCGGCCGCGTGGGGCGCGGGCCGCACCATTCCACCTGCATGCTGCTGTATCAGGCCCCGCTCGGCGAAATGGCCAAAGCGCGGCTGCGCGCCTTACGCGAAACTGACGACGGCTTCCGCATCGCAGAAGAAGATTTACGCCTGCGCGGCGCGGGCGAAGTGCTGGGCGTCAAACAAAGCGGCATCCCCGAATTCCGCCTGGCGGATTTATCCGTACACAGCGCGCTACTGGACGTGGCCCGCGACGACGCCCGCATGATCGCCGATCAAAACCCCGAACTGAAAGGCGAACGCGGCGAAGCGCTGCGCATATTGCTCTATCTGTTCGAACGCGACGCGGCGGTCAAATATGCGCGCGCGGGTTAGCTACCCCTTCCATTTCGGTACCACCAGCCCCATGGAGATGACCATTTTTACGGCCTCTTCGACACTCATATCCAGGGTGATGATGTCGGCACGCGGGACGAACAGCAAAAATCCCGATGTCGGATTTGGCGTTGTCGGCACATAGACGCTGATCACTGGGTCGGCTGTGCGCGCCTGTACCTCGCCTTCCGCCTCACCCGTTATAAAGCAGATGGTCCACAGGCCCTTGCGGGGATATTCGATCAGCGCCGCCCGGCGGAAGCTGGCCCCTGACGGGGTGGTGACGGTCTCCAGTATCTGTTTGGTGGCGTTATAGACGCCGCGCATGATCGGCATCCGCGCCACCAGCCGTTCGCCGTAATCCAGCAGGGTCTGGCCAAAGAAATTCGCCGCCAGCGCCCCCAGCAGGGTGAGCAGCACCAGCATGATGAGGAGGCCAAGGCCCGGAAAGCTGAAGCGGAAATAGGTTTCCGGATTATAGGCGTCGGGGATCAGCGGCTTGATCGATCTGTCGACGAAAGAAACAAACGCCCAGGTCACATAGAGCGTGATGCCCATGGGGGCGGCAACCACGACGCCCGCCAGAAAATAATTCCGCAGCCGCCAGAATATGCCGTGCCGGGGCGGCGGCGTTAAAGCCGCTGAATCAAAACCAGCATCGGCGGGTTCAAGCGAGATGGAATCGTCATCATTTTGCATAGGCCCATTATATGACGCTAATTCCGGCTAATGAAAAGCTTGCATATTCGATATCGACGGAATACCAAAAACCATCTAAAATTCCCTCATGAAAATAAAGCGGTTTTTTCTTTATGGGCTGGTGGGACTGGTAATCGCCGGTGGCCTTGTATTCGCCTTTCGCAAGGCACTGTTTGTGTATGCGATTACCCCGGGTTTCGCCTTCGCGGATAGTATGGCGCCTGCGCCGCCAAATTACGATTTGTTAGATCACTGGGCGGCATTGCCCGATCGCAAGGATAGCGTGGATAGTGTTCCGGTTGGTACAGAGGGCGGCGATGCCCAGTCAACCGCTGGAGTCGATGTTTTTTTCGTGCATCCAACTACTTATTACAGCAGAAATGGGTGGAATGCCGCGATCACTGATACTGAAATTAATCGCAGAACAGAAAACGGCGCACTGCGTCATCAGGCAAGTGCGTTTAACGGGTGCTGTCGCATCTACGCACCACGCTATCGTCAGGCGACACTTGCAGCATTTCTGGACACCGATGGCAATGGCATCCCTGCCCTTGAATTGGCGTATACCGATGTCAAAGCCGCATTTGATTATTATATCACGCACTATAATCAGGGGCGGCCATTCATCCTCGCCGGACATAGCCAGGGCGCGCGTCACGGCATTCGGTTGCTGGCGGAAGAAATTGAGGGCAAGCCCCATGCGACGCGCATGGTTGCAGCCTATCTTGTTGGCTATCCATTAAAGCTGACTAAGATGGACAGGCCATTTGTTTTTACGGATATGTGCCGTACGGCAAAGGACACAGGCTGTGTCGTAAACTGGAACACCGCACTTGAAGGCGGTGACACGCAAAAATTTCGTGCGCGTATTGATTTGAATATCGGCCTGCCAGAGGTACAGCGCACTGCGACGGGCGCTCAGGTATGTACCAATCCACTTAGCTGGTCACCCAATGGTACGGCTGATGCTTCGGCGCATTTAGGGGCGATTAATTTTAACCGCGATCATAATGCACCCATTGGTCCGGTGCGCAAAAATCTGATCAGTGCACGGTGCGAGGATGGATATTTATTTATCAGTAATCCTGGCGAGGATTTTCAAAAGCTGGTTATGCCAGGTGGTAACTATCACAATTATGACTATAATTTATTCTATATGAATATTCGGGAAAATGCGATTGCGCGGGCCCGGACTTTTTTAACAAAATAAAGCGGCGCTAGAGTGAGGCTGTACCCGTAAAGTAAAGCCCGGTAATTTTTTCTTCGCCCAGAATGGATTTGATTACGGGCAGCAGACGGTCACGGAGCGCCTCCATATCCACATTCTCTACACCGGCATTGTCTTTTGCGAACAGATAGGCCTCTCGTAACAGCGCATCCTTTACGCGGGGAAAGTCATGCCTGATTGCCTCGATATCTGCATTGGGCGTGGTCTCCAGACTTAGCATCACCACAAAATATTTTTCAACCCGGCTTCCCTTCAGGATGGCAATGGGCAGCGGGTTCAGGGCAATCAGGCCTGCTTTGGGCGCGGCGCCCTTGCCCTCTTCTGCTTCGGAAGGAGCGGAGTTTGCCCAGGCGGATGGGTGCGGTGTAACGCCCAATAATAACGCCGGAAACAGCAGGGATATTATGCGGTAGTTCATGCGCCAGTGTTTCGCACATAGCGCCTTAACAAGCGGTTTAGGGCATTAAAAGTGCTGATATCCAGCGCGTTTCAGGGGTGTGCGTGTACCATTTTTATCCAGAAAAACAGCCTCTTTTGTGGCTGTAACATGGCCAATTCGGGTCAATGAAACTCCCGTTTTTACTGAAATTTCCGCCAGAGTTTGACGATGTGCAGGCGCACAGCTCAGCAGTAATTCATAATCATCGCCACCGCTGATCAGATCTGCAATGTCCAATTGCTGCAACGCCTTTGCGGCATCTGACAGCGGAATATCAGCAAGCTGAATTTCGGCGCCTACAGCAGATGTCTCCAGGATATGGCCAAGATCGGCGGCAAGCCCGTCGGAAATATCTATGCCCGCATGTGCAAGCCCTGATAATAAGGGCGCTAAAATATTTCGTGGTTGCGGTATCAGATAGCGCCCCAGAAGATAATTATTCTGTGCTTTCGATAATCCGGCAATAAGACCATCACGGCGCACCCGTAGCCCCAGCATCGCGTCGCCAATGGTACCGGAAACATAAATATCATCGCCGGTTTGCGCCCCCGAGCGGCGCACCATCTGGTCCTTGTCCACCCAGCCCATGGCGGTCAGCGACAGGCAAAGCGGGCCATTCGTTGCCGTTGTGTCGCCGCCCAAAAGATTTATGCCAAATTCCGCCTGATCCTGTGCAAGCCCTTTGGCAAAGCTGCGCAACCACGCCATGGTGACATTGCGCGGCAATGCAACAGTCAGAATATAGCCATGCGGCGCCGCCCCCTTTGCGGCAAGATCGGACAAATTTACCCGCATCAGTTTGCGCGCAATCATATCCGGCGCATCATCGGCGAAAAAATGCACCCCGGCGACCATCATGTCGGCCGTAACAACAAGGTCTTTTCCAGCAGGTGGCGAAATGATCGCGGCGTCATCGGTGAGGCCGAAACTGTTGGCGTCGGCTTTGGCAAGCGGCGCAAAAATTTCCGCGATCAGCGCAAATTCATCGGCAAGCGGATCAGCGTCCCTGCTCATGACCGCCAAAAGATTGGGGCCGCACAATCCGCGCCACCTTGTCCAGAACGCCATTTGCAAATCCCGGCTCATCACCGGAAAAAAATGCATGTGCGATATCGATATATTCGCTGAGTATGACTTTTACCGGAATGTCCGTGCGCGCCATCAGCTCATAGGCCGCTGTTCGTATCAATGCGCGCAATGTCGCGTCAAGACGCGGCAATGCCCAGTTTTCGCTGACGGTGCGCGCAACCAATGGGTCAATTTCCATCTGGCGGGCGACAACACCACGCACCAGTTCGGCAAACAGTTTCTGGTCGGCGGCAAGATATTCTTCGCCGTCAATTTCCTGTCCGAAACGCTCGCTCATAAATTCAAGTATCACCGTTTCAACATCGGTTCCGCCCAGTTCCATCTGATATAGCGCCTGCACGGCGGCGAGCCGGGCGACGGAACGGCCGCTGCGCCTGGATTGCGGTGCGCCGTTTGTTTCAGGCGTCATGGTTGGCGCCGCTGTCATCAGCCAATGCCAAATTTGCGGCGCAATTGCACCATGGTAAGGCAGGCCTGTGCAAATTCACCACCTTTGTTCTTGTCCTCAATCGATGCACGGGCAATCGCCTGCGCTTCATTCTCCACCGTCAATATACCATTGGCCAGTGCAACGCCATGATCCAGTGTAATATCCATCAGGCCGCGCGCCGATTCCGCGCAGATGGTTTCATAATGGGTCGTTTCCCCCCGGATCACACAGCCGAGCGCGATATAGCCGTCATAGCGCGGTGCATCGGTTTGCCTGATGCGCGCCTCGATGGAAAAACGGATGGCGCCGGGAATTTCAAATGCGCCGCTTACTTCGTACCGGTCGTAAGTTGCGCCGCGCTGTTTCAATTCCGCCACCACGCCCTGTAAAAGCGCATCGGAAATATGTGCATAAAAACGCGCTTCAACGATCATGATATGGATTGGATTGCTCATGTATGATCAATCTTTCGGAGTAATATGCATGACATCGACGATCTTCAGCCCATAGCCTTCCAGACCGATAATGTGCTTGTTTTGCGTATTGGAAAGCAGAGTCAGCTCCTTAACGCCCAGATCGACCAATATCTGCGCGCCCACGCCATAGTCACGCAATTCCCGTACGCCGCCCTTGCGGCCACGCATCAGAATGTCGGAAACAATCGTCGCCTTGGTGTCGCGGATCAGCACGATCACGCCGCGTTCCAGCTTCGAGATCATTTCCATGGCGCCATGCAGCATGCCGGTATGGCCGCTTTTAGCACCCAGAAGATCGTCAAACACATTGATGGCGTGCATGCGCACCGGCACCGGGCCGGGCGCGGAAATATCGCCCTTTACCAGCGCGATATGTTCGGCATATTCGACGACATTGATATAGACATAGAGTTTGAACGCGCCGCCGAACATGGTGTCGATATCGGTCTCGACCGCACGGTGAATAATGCGGTCATAGCGGCGGCGATAGGCAATCAGATCGGCAATGGTCGCCACTTTCAGGCCGTGGGTTTGCGCAAAGCCAACCAGATCCGGCAACCGCGCCATGGTGCCGTCTTCATTCATGATTTCACAGATCACACCGGCCGGGTTCAGTCCCGCCAGCCGCGCCACATCGACGGCGGCTTCCGTATGACCTGCGCGCACCAGAACGCCGCCGTCGCGCGCCATCAATGGAAATACATGCCCCGGTGTTACAATGTCCGGCGATCCTTTGGTCGGATCAATGGCCACCGCAATGGTGCGCGCCCGGTCATGCGCGGAAATGCCGGTGGTCACGCCTTCGCGCGCTTCGATGGAAACGGTGAACGCCGTCTGGTGGCGTTCCTGATTGTTCGACGCCATCAGCGGAATGCCCAGTTCCTTGATGCGTTTGCCGGTCATGCTGAGGCAGATAAGACCCCGGCCATGTTTCGCCATGAAGTTAATCGCGTCAGGCGTCGCCATCTGGGCCGGGATGATCAGATCGCCCTCATTTTCGCGATCTTCATCATCCACCAGAATGAACATGCGGCCATTGCGCGCATCCTCGATCACGTCTTCGATGGGCGACAGAAATTCCAGCAATTCTTCGTGGGTTTGTTTACCGGTCATCACATCAGACATTTATGGCTCCACCTGTACCAGCCGCGCGACATAGCGCGCGACCGTATCTATTTCAATATTGACCTGATCGCCCACTGCAAGCTTGCCGAATGTTGTGGCCTGCTGGGTGTGCGGAATGATGTTGACGCCGAAACTTCCACCGCCCTTTTGATCGGCCACCTCGTTGACCGTCAGAGAAACCCCGTCCAGTGCAACCGAGCCTTTTGGCGCGATGTAGCGCAACAGATCGCGCGGCGGTTCAAACGTATAACGGATTGAATCGCCCTCGGGACGGATCGCCGCAACGCGGGCCATCCCATCCACATGCCCGCTGACAATATGCCCGCCCAGTTCGTCGCCCACCCGCAGCGGGCGTTCAAGGTTAATGGGTTTGCCCGGCTTGCAGGCTGCAAGATTGGTGCAGTTCATGGTTTCCGCCGAAGCGTCCACCGCGAACCAGGCCGTGCCGTCGGTATCCCTGCCCTTGTCCACGACGGTCAGGCATACGCCGGAACAGGCGATGGACGCGCCGATTTCCACCCGTTCGACCGGATAGGCGGTTGCGATCACCATGCGCGTGTCGCCGCGCTGCTCAATGCTGCGGATGGTTCCGACGTCTGTGACAATTCCTGTAAACATGATCTATTCTTATGCCTGTCTGCGATAGGTTTCCACTACATCATGGCCTAATTGGCGTATGGATTCACGCAAATAGGTTGGCGATTGTGCAAGATGGTTAAGGCCAAGCGGGCCAATGGCCGCCAGACCATCGCCCCCGATCAGTTTTGGCGCCCGGAACCAGGCAATCCGGTCAACCGCATTCGCCTGTAACATGGATGCGATCAGCGCCGAACCGCCCTCCACCAGCAGCCGTGTTACGCCACGTTCGGCCAGGGCGTTTAGCATGGCGGTACTGTTCAGCATACCGTTTCCACCGGATATGATTTCGATAACCTCTATCCCGGCATCGCGATAGGCCTGTTTGCGCACCGGATCACCATCAGGCCGGGTCAGCAGCCATACCGGATGGGCGCGCGCGCCCTGCACCAGCCTTGAAGTCAGGGGCAGCCGCATCCGGCCATCGGCAATAACCCGCACGGGGGACGCCTGTTCCAGCCCCGGCAGACGGCAGGTCAATTCCGGATCATCCATTATCGCCGTTGTGCCGCCAATAAGTATGGCGTCATGTTCGGCGCGCAGAAAATGCCCATGTGCGCGCGCCGCATCGCCGGTGATCCATTGGCTTTCACCGCTGGCGGTGGCGATACGGCCATCCAGCGTGCTGGCGATTTTTACCGTCACCAGCGGAATATTGTGAACGATGCGGGAAATGAACCCGGCATTGATGCGCGCCGCCTGTTCCGCACACAGACCAATATCCACAGTGATGCCCGCCTGGCGCAGTTTCTCGAACCCCTGCCCCGCCACGCGCGGGTCCGGATCGGAGATGGGCGTGACCACCCGCGCAAGGCCCGCCGCAATCAGCGCATCGGCGCATGGCGCGGTTTTGCCATGATGCGCGCAGGGCTCCAGCGTCACATAGGCGGTGGCGCCCTTTGCCGCATCGCCCGCATGCGCCAGCGCCTCAGTTTCCGCATGCGGGCGGCCACCCTTCTGGGTCCAGCCGCGGGCAATCATATGCTCACGCGCAATCACGCAGCCGACGGCGGGATTGGGCCAGGTTTCGCCCAGCCCGCGCCGCGCCAGATTTAGCGCCGTCTGCATGAAATGCAGATCGCGCGCGGGATCAGATCCAAACGTCACGTCAGTGCTGGTCCTCATTGGAGTGGCGGGAACGGGATCGCACCGTAAATGATTTTAGCCCGCAACGCATCCCGCATCGGCATGGGGTGTGCCGTGATGCGGTGGCCCGGCATCAAAGTCACGTCACCGCCAAAAAAGAACATATAGAGAACTTTATCTTGACAAAAGGTGTAATATCCTATATATTGCCATCAATATGAATTAAAACCTCGAGAGGGGCACGCATGTCTTATTTCGACACGTACCGGAGCAGACTGATCCAGTTGCAATATGACCATGCCGCGCTGGCGTTTGCGTGGGCCATGATAAGATTTGGCCTGGCGCTGGACCGGGCGATACAGGCCGAAGAAGCGGCGCTGGATCGTGCCTATAGCCCGGACCAACCGCGTGTGCCTGCAGGCCATCCAGATGGCGGGCAGTGGACGGATGGGGATGATGCTGCGCCTGCCATAAATGATCCGCCGATTGAAGAGGTCTATCCGGAACTTCTGATCTTACCCTTTTTGCGGATTCCCAGAATACTGCATACCTGGAGAGTATGGGCGCTCAGATGGCGGGAAAGCAGGCAATGGACACTGGGTAAGTTTAAGTCAGATAAACGCTGGGCCAATCAGCTTGAAGATCGAAACTGGACGCCTGAGGATATTACCGAAACGATCAGGAAAGGCGAAAAATTTGAAGCGCCCAACATGCCCAGAAAACATGATCCAACTGCGTCGGCGACGCGCTACGAGTATAATGGCCGCTATGTTGTGTGGGATGATCAGACCGGGGAAATTTTGCAGATTAGCGGTAAGAAATTTATACCACCAAAGTTTCCATAATGCTTATAGCGGAGCGGAAAATGAAATCTGCCGAAATTTATATCATGTTGCTTGGTGACGAAGAAGGGACATTGCGGCCAACGCAGGCAATACCTTTGAGTAACGGTCTATACAAAATTCTGCCAACATCCAATTATGACCCAGAAGATGAGATATGGGAATTTCTTCCCGGTTCTATCGTCAAGTGTGAAAAACGTACTTACAGGGGCAATGATTATCTGTTGGCCGTCGAAAAGATAGGATAGCCAGGCTGCGGAGAGCGAAGTTATGCCGGAAACTGTAACGATATATGTTCAATTACTCGAAGAAGGCACCCCGACGAACTGCATCTCCCGCCGTCATTGCGAGGAGCGTAGCGACGCGGCAATCCAGAGTCTCACGCGAAGGCCTTCGCGTGAGACTCTGGATTGCCGCGCTTCGCTCGCAATGACACCGAGAAGTGTGAACAGCCCTTAAATATCGGCGTTAATCATCGTCATCGGCAACGCGATTGACAATCTCTCCCACGAAACTTTCAAAGTCCTTTGCCTCGCGGAAATTTTTGTAGACGGAGGCGAAGCGGACATAGGCGACGGGGTCGAGATTGGCGAGGCCTTCCATGACCAGTTCGCCGACATGGGTGGAGGGGATTTCGCTTTCGCCCATGCTTTCCAGGCGGCGCACAATGCCGGTGATCATGCGGTCGATGCGTTCAGCCGGAACCGGGCGCTTGCGCAGGGCGATTTCCACGGAACGCGCAAGCTTGTCGCGATCAAAGGGCGAGCGGCGGCCGTTTTTCTTGACGATCATCAGTTCGCGCAACTGCACCCGTTCGAATGTCGTGAAGCGTGCGGCGCAGGCGTTGCACATGCGCCGGCGCCGGATGGCGGATTGGTCTTCGGTCGGCCGTGAGTCCTTGACCTGGGTTTCCTCGTTACTGCAAAAGGGACAGCGCATCCGCCCGCGCTCAGCTATAGATCGGGAAAGTGCTGCACAGGTCCAGCACCTGATTGCGCACTTTGGTTTCAATCGCACCGTTATCATCGGGATTGGCCGCCAGCCCATCGAGCACTTCGACGATCAGCGAGCCGACAGTCTGAAACTCCTTGATCCCAAAACCGCGCGTGGTGCCCGCAGGCGTTCCAAGACGCACACCCGAAGTGATCGCGGGCTTTTCCGGATCAAACGGAATGCCGTTTTTGTTGCAGGTGATGTGCGCGCGTTCGAGACTGGCTTCCGCCGCCTTGCCGGTCAGCTTTTTGGGGCGCAAATCGACCAGCATCAAATGCGTGTCGGTGCCGCCGGAGACAATATTCAGCCCGCCTTCGACCAGGCGTTCGGCCAGCGCCTTGGCATTGTCCACCACGGCGCGCGCATAATCACGAAATTCCGGGCGCAGCGCTTCGCCGAACGCCACGGCCTTGGCGGCGATGACGTGCATCAGCGGCCCGCCCTGCAAGCCGGGGAATACGGCGGAATTGATTTTCTTTGCGATGCTTTCATCATTGGTCAGGATCATGCCGCCACGTGGGCCGCGCAGGGTTTTGTGCGTCGTCGTCGTCACCACATGGGCGTGATCAAGCGGATTGGGATGCACCCCGCCCGCCACCAGCCCCGCAAAATGCGCCATGTCGACCATGAAAAGGGCGCCGACGCTGTCTGCGATCTGGCGGAAATTCACAAAATCGATAATGCGCGGATAGGCGGAACCGCCCGCGATGATCAGCTTGGGTTTGTGGCTGCGCGCCAGTGCGGAAACCTCGTCAAAATCGATCCTGTCATCCTGACGGCGCACGCCATATTGCACCGCCCTGAACCATTTGCCGGACTGGTTGGCAGCGGCCCCGTGCGTCAGGTGGCCGCCGGCATCCAGGCTCATGCCCATCAATGTGTCGCCGGGTTGCAACAGCGCCTGAAACACCCCCTGATTGGCCTGGGCGCCGGAATGCGGCTGTACATTGGCGAAGCCGCAATTAAACAGCTTGCGGGCGCGTTCGATCGCCAGATCCTCGGCAATATCGACAAATTCGCAGCCGCCATAATAGCGGCGTCCGGAATAACCCTCGGCGTATTTATTAGTCAGGATTGAGCCCTGCGCCTCCAGCACCGCGCGCGAAACGATATTTTCAGATGCGATCAGTTCGATCTGGGTTTGCTGGCGCGCCAGTTCCTTGCCAATGGCGGCGGCAATGGCCGGATCGCGGGTGGCCAAATCTTCCGTGAAAAATCCCCTCGCAACCCTGTTTGCGTTACCGCCAGCCTTGTCCATTACCGTCATGACGCGCCCTCGCTGAAAAATTGCTTCTTATCACAAGAAACCCACATACGCCAAGGAAGACGCAACGATAACACAAGATATAGTGATACAAATGTATTTATAATGGTTAATAAAATATAATTCTGAAAAACGACCGGAATGTGATTTATACTTAATAGAATATTAGTTTTTATTCGATATTCAGTGAATATTGAGGCATTACAGAAGCGAAATCCGTCTGTATTCGCCGCTTCTCTCTACAGGTGGCGCGCCAATGACCGAGGAAAACAAAAGCCTGAACGCCAGCGATGAAACCCTGTTTCTTACGGCCAATATCGTTTCCGCCTATGTGCGGAATAATACCGTTCCTGTGCAGCAGTTAGCACAATTTATCCGCTCGGTGCATGACGCATTGGCAAATGCCGGGGCATCCGAACCAGGCCCGATCAGCAATACCAGCCAGCCTGCCGTTCCAATCCGTAAATCAATCACACCGGATTATCTGGTGTGCCTGGAAGACGGACGCCATCTTAAAATGCTGAAGCGTTATTTGCGCTCGCATTATAAAATGACGCCGGATCAGTACCGGGCCAAATGGGGCCTGCCTGCCGACTATCCGATGGTCGCGCCAAATTATGCGCAGCAACGTTCAGACTTCGCCAAAAAAGTTGGTCTTGGCCGCGCGGCGAACGATTAGGCCCTGTCCGCTTTTTCCAGCTTCAAAATCCGGTCCACCCGGAAGGTGCGGTCTTCCTGCCGCTGCACACAGAAAGCCCGCAGGCCGGTAAATTTTTTTCCCTGATAGGTTTGCGGGCCAACCTCGCGCGGAATAATGGCGCGTTCGGACTTTGTGTCATTCGCCTTCAGATAGGTCATTTGCAGTTTGGCCTTGTCCCTGATCGCCTGCTGAATGATCGCAACCTTATCCTCATGCGGCAATTCCTGCTCCGCCTTGCGATACTGATAACCGGTCAAAAAAGAAAAAATCCGGTAATCCGTGCGGATATGCTGTTTCCTGATCCGGGTTTTCAGAAGGATGCCTTCAAAGGATGTGCAGCGGCTTAACGCCACATACATCTGGCCGGCAACAAAGGTGCCGCTGCCAATATCAATCATCACATGATCAAAAGTTTTGCCCTGGCTCTTGTGTATGGTAATGGCCCAGGCCAGCCGGAAGGGAAATTGGGTAAACGAACCAACCGGCTCGGAGACAATTGCGCCCTCCTCCAGTGTGAAACGGTAAACTTCCCACGTGTACGGATACACCCAGACGAGGTCCTCATCACTGTCCTGTAAACGCACTTCCACATAGCGTTCGCCCTCTTGGTCGCGCTTGTAGGATTCGATGACGCCAATGCTGCCGTTCACCCAGCGTTTTTTGGAATCATTGTTCAGCAGCATGATCTGCGCGCCAACCTTGAATTGCAGTTCTGTGGCGGTGGGGAAATATTCCTTGCCAAAATCACCTGCGATCCGGGCTTCCGCGATGTGCAGCTTGCCTTTTAACGATTGCAGTTTTTCATCATTGATTTCATCGGCTTTTTTGTTGGTGGTTGTCAGGCTGATATAAAAACCGTCCCTGACTGCAGGCTCGCTTATCGTTAGTCCAAAGCGCGAATTCAGCCGTTCCATATCTGGATCTTCCACCGAATTATTGCGGATACGGTTAAGCAGATCGACAAAGTCCTGATCTTTCTGGCGGTAAACTTTTTCCAGTTCGACGATTTCCAGCGGTAAATCTTCCATGACATGGGCGCTGAAGAAAAACGGCGTTTTGTAATGGGTTGTGAAAATTTCCTTTTCCTGGCCCGTCACGACTGGTGGAAGCTGATACAGGTCGCCAACAAATATCATCTGCACCCCGCCAAACGGCGCGTCCAGAACGGGGCCATACATGCGCAGGAAAACATCGATGCAATCCAGCAGGTCGGCGCGCACCATCGAAACTTCGTCAATGATAATGCTTTTGAGACTTTTATAAAGCCGCGTCTTGTCGCCGCGCGGCTTGATTTTTTTCTCTTTTATTTTTTGTGGCGTGACATCCACGTAGAAATTGAAAAAATTATGAATGGTCTGGCCCTTTACATTGAGCGCAGCCACGCCGGTAGGCGCCAGAACCACCGGCTTTTTTCGTGTATTGGCGCAATAATGTGAAAGCAGGGTGGATTTACCCGTCCCCGCCTTGCCGGTTATGAACAGACACTGCTCCGTATCCTCCATCAGATGCAGCGCACGCTGAAACTGTTCGTTTATTTCAATATTGGAATGTTTCTTCATCACGGATGATATTTACGACGCCGCCATATCTTTCAAAAATTCAGTGATGCGTTTGGCATTCACGCCCAGGTCACTTTGACCAAAGCGGCTGACAGAACGCATATCAATTTTGCTGCCCTCTCCCACTGCGGTAATCCGTATCACCACATCGTCCCTGAAATGCATGTTCTTGGTTTCTGCTGTTGCTTCGATGCGCCCCTCAACGGCATTGGCGGCCACTTGTGTCCAGCCGCGCGCTTCGATAATTTTTTGTACGCGTGTGAATGCTTCGGATGGCGGCACAGCCAAAATCAATGGCGCGATGCCGGGATAGGCGGACTTCTGAATAGCCGCCAGAGCTTTCCCGCCATAATCCGCCGTGTTCGGCGCATCGGCTCTTAGCGGCAGGATGTCAACAAATAGCGGGGGGTTATCCGTGTCCGTTGTAATATCATGAATCGGGGGTACACTGAATGCCGCCAGAATGTGCGGTGTCATTGGCGCGATGATCAGCAATGAAACGATAATACCCGCCAATGCCCGCGGGCGGCCTGCCGCGGTACGTGTGAGACGCAGGCCGATAAGGGATATGGCCAGCGCGATTAAACTCAAGGCAACCCCGCCCAGAAACAGCCTGAACCCGATCTCTATATCCAGGGCGCCCGAACTGACGGCGAAATAGCCGCCAACCATGAGCGCCGCCGCCAAAAGCGCCAATCCCATTCCGGTGGTTGCCGTGCGTGAGGTGGAAGCTGATGATATGGAAGTGAATTTCTTCATGGGCGTTTCCCTTATGAGACGGGCCTAGCTTTTGTGCGGCCCCTGTTTTTTTCTGGCAAGAACATAGCGCAGTTTGGCAATGGCATTGCCGCTGAGTTGCGCATCGCTCGAATTGGCCGGGCCGATGATAGACGCCTCTATGCCGGTTGCGGGATCAATGGCGGACACTTTGACGGAGTTGCCGATACGGACAAATTCGATCAAAAAATCCTTGTCCGCATTATCCGGCATTCAGCCGCTCCCGTTTGCGGTTAAGCGGCCCTTCTGAGCTGATGCTTGGTCCAGACCTTGTCCATGGCGATTACCAGCCGTTCCATCATTTCATCCGTATGCAGCGGATTTGGCGTGAATCGCAGGCGCTCGGTTCCGCGCGGAACTGTCGGGAAATTTATCGGTTGCACGTAAATGCCATGCTCAAACAGTAATTCGTCGGAAATAAGCTTGCACAAATTAGCGGTTCCAACCAGAACCGGCACAATATGACTTTCGGATGACATTACCGGTAGCGCTGCGTCGGTCAGCAGCTTCTTCAGCCGCGCCGCACGTTCCTGATGGCGTTCACGCAATGCATGATTTTTTTTCAGATGCCGCACACTGGCTAACGCACCAGCGGCAAGTACGGGGGACAGCGATGTCGTAAAAATAAATCCCGGCGCATAGGACCGCACAACATCCACCAAAGTGGCGCTGCTGGCGATATATCCGCCCATAATCCCAAACGCCTTGGCAAGGGTGCCCTCGATCACATCTATGCGTGACGCCGCGCCATCGCGCTCCGACACGCCGCCGCCATGCTGGCCATACATGCCGACCGCATGCACTTCATCAATATAGGTCAGCGCCTTATATTTTCTCGCGACGTCGCAAATATCGTTGATGGGGGCGATGTCGCCATCCATTGAATAGACGGATTCAAAGGCCACGATTTTGGGCTGTTCCAGATCAAGCGTGCGCAAAATCGACTCAAGATGCGCCACATCATTATGGCGGAAAATTTCCTTGCGTCCTCCTCCCTGCCGGATGCCGGCTATCATTGAAGCATGATTCAGCGCATCAGAGACTATCGCCGCACCGGGCAAAACCTTCGCCAGCGTACTCAATGTCGCTTCGTTGGAGATGTATCCGGAGGTAAACAGCAATGCCGCTTCCTTGCCGTGCAGGCTGGCCAGCTCTTGCTCCAGCTGCACATGGTAATGTGTGGTGCCGGAAATATTTCTTGTTCCGCCGGATCCTGCGCCACAATTGTGCAGCGCCTGCTCCATTGCGGCGATCACTTCCGGATTTTGCCCCATCCCGAGATAGTCATTGCTGCACCAGACAATAATTTCCCGCTCGCCGCCATTGGCATGATGGACGGCATGGGGAAACTCGCCCCGGCGCCGGGATATGTCGGCAAACACGCGGTACCGGCCTTCTGCCTTCAGCTTGCCCAGCGCTTGCGCAAAAATCTGATCGTAATTCATCTAAATGCTCACCTAGTACAATTCGAACGCCCAGCCATAGTCTATCTCAATATGGTCAAGTAACCATACCAGTTAACTAACACATATCAGTTAACTAACCCATTAATAATTAACTCATTAAGCCCCGTCATGCTCAGGCCACAACGCTGTGGACAAACATTGATAGTTCACCCTGGCGCAGAATATACGCGGTTTTTTACCCCGCCGCAATTTCCATTGCGGCCAGGGCGTCCGGGGGGTGCTTCGCTATCACGCCGCGCGCACATCGGCCAGGAAGCCATCGATTGCGGCTTTCAGATTTTCGCTCTGCTCCGCAACTTCGCTGGAGGTTGCCTGCACCTGGCTTGCCGCCGCACCGGTTTCTCCCGCCGCCTGACTGACGCCGCTGATGTTCGCGGATACCTCGCTGGTGCCTTTTGCCGCTTCCTGCACGTTGCGCGCAATCTCCTGGGTCGAGGCGCCCTGCTCCTCTACCGCCGCAGAAATGGCCGCTGCGATCTGGTTGATCTCTTCAATCGTCTTGCTGATACTCCCGATCCGTGTCACCGAATCGCTGGTTGCCGTCTGCATCGCGCCGATCTGCCCGGCGATTTCCTCGGTCGCCTTCGCCGTCTGATTGGCCAAAGCCTTGACCTCGCTCGCCACCACCGCAAAGCCCTTTCCAGCCTCCCCGGCGCGCGCCGCCTCGATCGTGGCGTTCAGCGCCAGCAGATTGGTCTGACTGGCGATATCATTGATGATGCTCACCACACTGTCGATCTTCTCCGCCGTCTCGGCCAGCCCCTTGATCGCCGCCATGGTGCCATTCGCTTCCGAAACCGCCTGGGCGGATATCCTTGCTGACTGTTCGACCTGACGGTTGATTTCACCGACCGATGCAGTCAGTTCCTCTGCCGCCGCCGCCACGGTCTGTACATTGGTGGTGGCCTGTTCCGATGCAGCCGCTACGGAGGTGGCCTGCCGCGTGGTCTCTTCCGTAAATATCCGTCTTTCGCGTTTGCCCATAGGATCCTCCTGTTGCGATTACGCTATCAGAAGTCCCTCCACTAAATCCGGGCAATTCCACTCAGACATTTCACATTGCCAGCATAGGGGGATTGCCCGCCAGCGTTTGGCGCGGTAGAGCATATTGCGGTGAATGCAGCCAATACCGGCGTTAAATTAAGGATAATCTCCCATGGCAAACGATAAAAAGGCGCAGTTCAACTGGGATGACCCATTTCTGATGGCCGGTCAGTTCAGCGAAGAAGAGCGCATGATCCGCGATGCGGCGGCGGCCTTCGCCCAGGAGCGTCTGATGCCGGGAATCGTGCAGGCCAACCGGCATGAGACCTTTGATCGCGCCATTTTCCGGGATATGGGGGCGGCAGGGCTGCTGGGATCAACCATCACGGGCTATGGCTGCGCCGGGGTTAATTACGTTTCCTATGGGATCGTCGCCCGTGAAATAGAGCGGGCCGATAGCGCCTACAGATCCTGTATGAGCGTACAGTCCAGCCTGGTTATGCACCCAATCCATGCTTATGGCACGGAAGAGCAGCGGGAAAAATATCTGCCGAAGCTGGCAACCGGGGAATGGGTAGGATGTTTCGGCCTGACCGAACCCGATCACGGGTCTGATCCCGGCAGCATGATCACCCGCGCCAAAAAAGTCAGTGGCGGCTATAGCCTGTCAGGCGCGAAAATGTGGATCACCAGCGCGCCTATCGCCGACATCTTCGTCGTGTGGGCAAAATCCGACGCGCATGACAACGACATTAAGGGCTTTGTCCTGGAGCGTGGGATGAAAGGACTCAGCACGGCTAAAATTGAGGGCAAGTTTTCCCTGCGCGCCTCCCCCACCGGCTCAATCAGCATGGATGAAGTGTTTGTACCGGAGGAAAATCTGCTGCCCAATGTGGCGGGGCTGAAAGGCCCGTTTGGCTGCCTCAATAATGCACGCTATGGCATTGCCTGGGGTGCGCTGGGCGCCGCGGAATTCTGCTGGCATGCGGCGCGGCAATATACGCTGGACCGCAAACAATTCGGCCGACCGCTGGCCGCTAATCAGCTTATCCAGAAAAAGCTGGCCGATATGCAGACGGAAATCTTCATCGGCCTGCAAAGCTGTTTGCGCGTAGGCCGCCTGAAAGACGAAGGGCTGGCTTCACCGGAAATGATCTCACTGATCAAGCGGAACAGTTGCGGCAAGGCGCTGGACATCGCCCGCACTGCGCGCGACATGCATGGCGGCAATGGCGTATCAGATGAATATCATGTCATCCGTCACGCCATGAATCTGGAGGCGGTGAACACCTATGAAGGCACGCACGACGTGCATGCGCTCATCCTTGGCCGGGCCATCACGGGAATCGCAGCATTTTCATAGCGTTTTTCAGCAGCCTGCTAGACTGTTTCATTATTTGACTGAAGCGCCCCGCTTAAGCATTGCGAGGAGCGAAGCGACGTGGCAATCCACCAAGCCTTCGCTTGAAGGCTATGGCTGGCAAAGGAGCCACAAACTCAGGCCTTTGCGTGAGACTCTGGATCGCCACGCTTCGCTCGCGATCACGAAGTATACGTTTGTGATTCAGTCTAAACAGAAACCTGCTAGCGGCGGCGTTCCATCTGCGCCTGCCATACGCCTTCCAGCATCAAAAGCGACTTGTTAAGTTTAATTATGCCCTCATCGCCAAATATCCCGGATTCTTCCAGCAATCGGCTGTGGCGGGCATACATTTCACCTACCAGCGTCCGAATGCGCTGTCCTGCAGGCGTCAGCCGCACCCGTACAGAACGGCGATCCGAAGCTGACCGTTCATGGTGAATAAATCCGCCCCGGACAAGCTTTTTCAGATTGTAGGAGACGTTTGATCCAAGATAATGCCTCCGCGATCGCAGCTCTCCTGCCGTCATTTCAGCGTCGCTGATATTGTACAGCAGTAAGGCCTGAACATTATTAACCTGCGTAATCCCGCATGAATCCAGTTCCCACTTCAGCAGATCCAGCAACAAGCGATGAAGCCGTTCCAGAAAAGAAACAGTATCGGTATATCCCTCAAATATCTTTATGTGTGCAGGTGAAGTCATATCTCTATTCATAAATTCATCAAACTTCATGCACGGCAAGATTAAACACTTTACTGAGTTTTGACTGTTTTTAACTGTAGAATCGATAAGTGAAAACCAAAATAGTGTAAAACTCCAATAAAAATACTTATAATTTTATTATTATAATTAGAATGATTCAAAAAAATATGTAGCAGGCGTCACAGATGTCACTGATACAGCAGAAAGCAGGCGAGACGCCAATGGCGGTTAGCACAAAAACATTTAAACTCGACAGTGTGTGACCGCCAATGCGCATCTAATATCAGTGAGATTGATTTTCAATGACAAACGGCAGAATTTTTGAAGGGCATTACGAAGCCATTAACAGGCTGAGGGAGAATCAATCCCGGCCGCACCTTAATGACCGGACTGGAAAATTTATAGATTACTGGTTCAACCTGCCCAAAAAAGGGCTCGTGCCGAAAAAATCCAGTATTGCTCCGCGTGGCATGCTCAGCCTGCTGCCTGGCGTCATTATGCTGGAAAAACGGCAAACGCCTGGTGGTTATCGCATCCGTTTGTTTGGAACGGGGAATGCGGCGCGCTGGGGATTTGAAGCGACGAACGCCAATTATCTTAATTTTGCGCCGCCACAGCAGCACAATGTCATTTCAGAAAAATTTTCACAAATAATCGAATATCCATGCGGTCTTATTCTGAGGGGGGACGAACTCTACACCTCGGGACGGATGGTCCGAAATGAAATGGTCTTATTGCCGGTCAGCACGGATGACCCGGGGAATATCATCCTTTTTGGCCTGATCACTGCTGCCAGTGATCAGGGAATGGAATATGCCGGGGATATTCTCGCAAGCGTTTTCTACACGATTGCCGCAGTGCATTATGTAAATATTGGCGCTGGGGTTCCTGACTAACTTCCGCGCAGGAAGTTTATAATGCCGGAAAAATCCATATCGCCATACCCCGCCGCATTGAACAGGCTGTAAATCGACTGGGCTTCGGCGCCGAGCGGTGTCGAGGCGCCCGACGCCAGGGCCGCCTGTTGCGCCAGTTTCAGATCCTTCAGCATCATCGCCGCAGTGAATCCCGCCTTGTAATCATTGTTGGCGGGTGATGTGGGCACCGGGCCAGGGACCGGGCAATAATTTGATATGCTCCAGCACTGGCCGCTAGCATTGGCGGTCACTTCAAACAGTTTGGCGTGATCCAGCCCGAGTTTTTCGCCCAGCACAAAAGCTTCGCACACGCCGATCATGGTGATGCCAAGTATCATATTGTTGCAGGCCTTCGCGGCCTGGCCGTTGCCCGAACCGCCCGTGTGGACCATAAGTTTGGAGAGGGGTTCCAGATAGGGTTTTGCACGTGCAAAAGCGGCATCCGTGCCGCCCACCATGATTGTCAGGGTTCCCGCCGCCGCGCCCCCTACCCCACCAGATACCGGCGCATCGACCATTTCCACTCCTACATCCGTTGCCGCGCGCGCAACTTCGCGCGCCGCGCCAACATCAATCGTCGAACAGTCGATGAATATGGGGCTGGTTTTGCATCTGGCCAGCAATCCATCCGTACCCAGATAAACACCGCGCACATGCTCGCCCGCAGGCAGCATGGTAATCACCGCATCCGCGCCCTCAAGCACTCCGGCGGGTTCATTAACGGCGGAGGCGCCGTCCTGCGTTGCCGCTTCGCGCGAGGACGCCACAACGTCATAGGCGCGCACCTTGTGTCCTGCTTTCAGCAGATTGCGCAGCATGGGCCGCCCCATATTACCCAATCCGATAAACCCGATATTCGCCATTTTCCCTGCCCCTTATTTTTCAAGTATCAGTTCACGCGGGCCTAGTGGCGCGAAATACGCATCCACATCAGCGTCACTAATCGCGGCCAGCGTATCGGGTGACCATTGCGGGGATTCCCCCTTGTCGATCACTGTCGCGCGCACGCCTTCATAAAAATCACGTCCTTCGATAAAGCGGTTTGCCAACCGGTATTCCATTTGCATGCAGGCGTTGAAATCAAGTTTCGCGCCCTCGTGAAGCTGGCGAAACGCGACTTTACTGCTGATTGGCGATTTTCCAAGAATAGTTGTGCGGGTTTGCGAGGCCCAGCCATCACCTTCCCATAGCAGGGCCTCCACAATTTCCTCAACGCTGTCATGGGAAAAAATGCGGTCAATGCGCGCGCGATGCTGCGCAAGAGCAGGTTCATCGGGGGGCGTTTGTGCGAATTCCGCAATTATATTGTCTATCGCCGCAGCATTCGCCAATGCGGTTTGTAATTCGGCAAACTGCGCCGCTGGCACATAGGCCGTGGCGATACCACAATATAGCGCGTCCGCCGCGCCGATGCGTGTCCCCGTCAGGGCCAGAAACAAACCCAATTGCCCGGGACAGCGCGACAGGAAATAGGAGCCGCCCACATCGGGAAACAAACCAATGCCGGTTTCCGGCATGGCGAAGCGCAGATTTTCACTGACAATGCGGTGCGCCCCATGCACCGACACGCCAACGCCGCCCCCCATGACAATCCCATTGATCAGCGCGATATATGGCTTCGGAAAATGCTTGATCAGCGCATTCAGGCGATATTCATCATGGTAAAAACGATAGGGATATTCATCCCTGGCCAAACCCAGATCGTATAGGGCGCGAATATCCCCGCCTGCGCAAAAGGCACGACCAGCCCCCTTGATCGCCACGGCCTTTACCCCGGCGTCATCGCGCCACACGCGCAACTCTGCCTCAATGGCATGGCACATGCCCAACGTCAGGGCATTCAGCGCGTCCGGCCGGTTCAGCGTAATGACGCCAAGACTGCCGATCCGTTCGAAAACTACCTCTGCTTCGCTACTCACCGACCTAATCCTTCAACAGTTCACGGCTGATAATCACCCGCATGATCTCGTTTGTGCCTTCCAGTATCTGATGCACCCGCACGTCGCGCAAAAAACGCTCCAGCGGGAAATCTCTCAGATAACCATAGCCGCCATGAATTTGCAGCGCCTCATTCACTACGTTGAACCCCGTGTCGGTGGCAAAGCGTTTGGCCATGGCCGCAAACAATGTTGCATCGGAGGCTTTGGCGTCAAGCTTGGTTGCCGCCTGGTGCAGCAGCAACCGCGCCGCCGCCATCTCGGTCGCCATATCCGCAAGCTTGAATTGCAGCGCCTGGAAATCTGCAAGGCGTTTGCCGAACTGACGGCGTTCACGCATATAATTTCTGGCAAGCTCCAGGCAGGCGCCCGCTGCGCCAAGCGAACAGGCGGCGATATTCAGCCGTCCGCCATCCAGCCCCTGCATGGCAATCCTGAAGCCCTCGCCTTCCGCGCCAATTCTGTTGGCAACCGGCACCCGGCAATTATCGAACAGCACCATGGCGGTAGGCTGACTGCGCCAGCCCATTTTTTCTTCCTGTTTTCCAAAGCTCAATCCGGGCGTGCCTTTTTCAATAACCAGACAGGAAACGCCCCCCGGTCCTTCCCCCCCGGTTCGCACCATACAGACATAAATATCCGAAACACCGCCCCCCGAAATGAACGCCTTTCCACCATTTAGAACATAGGTGTCCCCGTCCAGGACCGCCTTGGTTGAAAGTGAGGCCGCGTCCGAACCGGCCCCCGGTTCGGTCAGGCAGTAACTGGCGATCAGGTCCATTGAACAAAGACGCGGCAGCCATTGCTGACGCTGCGTCTGATTCCCAAAACTGTCAATCATCCACGACGCCATATTGTGGATCGACAAAAACGCCGCCGTAGAGGTGCAGCCAGCCGATAAAGCCTCAAAAATCAGGGTGGATTCAAGTCTGCCCAACTCCGATCCCCCCACATCCTGGCGGACATAAATGCCTGCAAAGCCCAAAGCCGCCGCCTCGCGCAGCACATTTACCGGAAAATGCCCGGTTTTATCCCATTGGGCTGCCTTTGGCGCCAGTTTCCCAGCCGCGAAGTTCTGTGCCGCAGCCTGAAACGCGGCCTGTTCCTCATTTAACTCGAATTGCATGCGTTCTCCCTAAGGCCTGTCCGTTAATGGTTAATAAGCGGCGAAACTGTGACGGCGGTTACTTGTGTTGAAACAGAGAATACACCCTATTAACGGAAAACTAAGGAAACCAATTGGTAACTGTTTACCACGTATAAAGAGGTCGATGGAGCAAGGTTTTTTTGGTCAGCATGAAACTGAGGCGGTGGATCAAGGGCGATGATTGATAACGAAACCAAAATCAGAATCGCCAATAACCGGCTGATTACTGCCGAGCGTTATTACTGGGCTGCCGATATCGCCGCCTTGCTGGTCGTATGGACCATTTGGCCGTATGTTTCCCATGCGCAGGCGCTTCTTGCCGGAACTGGCCTCGTTCTGGCAAATCACCTTCTGTCCGTCATCGGCTATCTTTTCAATCGGGATAAGGCGCGAGATAGCCAGTCAGATTTCTGGGAAAAATGGCTGATCGCCGGCAATCTGATCGCCGGTTCTGCGTGGGGTCTCACCTCCGCCTTATTGTTCAAGCTTTTACCGCAGAACGTTACGCCGGATCTGATGATGATCAGCACCCTGTTGATTGCAGCCTGGAGCATCGCCAATGTCCCTGCGACAAAATGCGTATATGCTTTTTCACTTCCCGCTGGCATATTCCTGCTGCTGGCCGTGCTGTTATACGGGTCATCATGGGATTACGCGATCAGCCTGATTATCCCACTGTTCTTTATCTCCCTGCTCAAACACACGCGTCTGGTGTCCGCCACCTATCGCGCTTCGACCGAGCAATTAAGCGGGTTGCAAAAGCTTGCAAAAACCGAGGCGCAACGCGGTGAGCTGATCTCGCAGGATTATGCCCGGCTGCGTCATTTGCTGGACGCGGTGCCGGTCCCCGTGATTGTCAGTAATCTGGCAAGCGGCCTGCTGGTTTATATGAACCAGGCAGCCCTGGATTTGATTGGCATAAAAGATTTATCTGAGAGACCAGGCGCGCGTGGCATGGATTTCTTTGTCAATCCCGCTGACCGCGATAAAGTCGTGGAAAAAATTGCCAATAAAGACGCCACTGCTGTCGAATTTGAACTGAAACGCGGGGACGGGGAATCGTTCTGGGCCTACTACACCATAAACCAATTGGTTTACGAAAGCGAACCCGCCATTATCGGCACGATCACCGATATTACCTCACGGCGGAATGCAGAAAAAGAACTGCGCCAAAGCGAGGAGAAATTCCGCCTTCTGGCCGATCACGCCCATGATCTGATCAGCATCTATTCTATGGAAGGTGAATGCATTTATGTCTCACCATCTATTGAACGCATTCTTGGTTACCGGCAAGATGAGTTCGTTGGACAACCTCTGTCAAAATTTGCTCATCCTGAGGACGCGAAAATAATCTATTCATCCAACGCCAAAAGCATAGAGACGGACACATTACCCCCTTTATATATATTCCGTATCCAGCATAAAGCAGGCCATTGGGAGTGGATGGAAGGGTCAAGCACTGTCGAAAGGGATGAAAACACAGGAAAAATTACTCAGGTTTCCAGTGTTTCGCGTCTTGTCACCGAACGGGTGCGCCATGAACAGGAACTGAAGGAAGCGCGCGAGCGGGCGGAAGCGGCGGACCGGGCGAAGTCCGATTTTCTGACGCATATGAGCCATGAAATCCGCACTCCGCTTAACGCGGTGATTGGTTTTTCTGAAGTGATGCGCGATCAATTATTCGGCCCCCTGGGATCAGCGCGATATCTTGAATACACAAATGACATTTACAATAGCGGCATACATTTGCTCGCACTTATCAATGAAGTGCTCGACCTGTCGAAAATCGAGGCCGGTAAATTCGAATTGCAGGAAGATCGCGTACCGCTGAACGAGATTATTGAGGCGACATTCCGTTTTGTGCGGGAGCGCGCGGAATCTAAACTGATTGCCCTGCAATGCAGCCTGCATGCGGTTCCGGATTTGTGGTGTGATCGGCGCGTTTTCACACAAGTCATGCTCAATATTGTGGGCAACGCCATTAAGTTTACGCCGGAGCGCGGTCGTATCACGGTTGAATCGAGCCTGGATGCCGACGGCAACCTGGTTTTGACCGTCACCGACACGGGCATCGGCATTGCGTTAGAAGACATTCCCATTGTCATGCAACCATTCAGCCAGGCGCGGACCAGTTCGCACATTGCCATCGCAGAGACTGGGACCGGATTGGGCCTTCCGCTTTCAAAATCATTCATTGAAAAACATCAAGGCACGCTTTCGGTCACCAGCGAAGTGGGCATTGGCACCCGCGTCGGCATTGCGATCCCTGCTTCCAGGGTGATGAGCGATCAGGATGACGCTGAATTCACGTACGCCGCAGCCAACTAAATAAAAATCTCAACCGGTAATCTCAACCGGTATATGATGCCCATTGTAACTTTCAACGGGCCACACTGATATGGACAAATTTTCCGCTGCCTTCCCCGCCATCCGCATGCGGCGTAACCGCAGCACAGACTGGGTGCGCCGCCTGGTGGCCGAAAACGCCCTGTCCGTGAATGATCTCATCTGGCCAGTATTTGTCTGTGAGGGGGTAAACCGGCGCGAAGCTATTGCCGCAATGCCTGGGGTTGAACGTATTTCGGTTGACCTTGTTCCCGCCGCTGCCGGGCGGGCAGAGAAACTGGGCATCCCTGTGCTGGCCCTGTTCCCCGCCACCGATCCAAAGCGCAAGGATGCGCGCGGCGCTGAGGCGCTGAATCCCGATAATCTGGTTAATGCGGCCATTCGCGCCATCAAGCAGCCTGGTTTCAACCTCGGTGTCATGTGTGATGTGGCGCTTGATCCCTATACGGATCATGGCCATGACGGTGTTCTGGACGGCGATAAAATCGTTAATGACGAAACTGTGGAAATTCTCGTGGCGCAGGCGCTGGTGCAGGCGCAGTCAGGCTGCGATGTGATTGCGCCGTCCGACATGATGGATGGGCGTATTGGCGCGATCCGTTCGGCGCTGGATAAAGGCGGTTTTGAGCATGTTCAGATCATGGCCTATGCCGCAAAATATGCGTCGGCCTTTTACGGCCCGTTCCGGGAGGCTGTCGGCTCACAGTCCGTACTGAAAGGCGACAAGAAAACCTACCAGATGGACCCGGCCAATTCCGATGAGGCGCTGCGTGAAGTGGCCCTCGATATCGCCGAGGGCGCCGATATGGTGATGGTAAAACCCGGCATGCCCTATCTGGATGTGCTGTACCGGGTGAAACAGCAATTTCAGATGCCGACCTTCGCCTATCAGGTGTCCGGCGAATACGCCATGCTGATGGCCGCCGCGCAAAATGGCTGGCTGGATCAGGAACGCGCCATGATCGAAAGCCTGCTGGCCTTCAAGCGCGCCGGCGCCGACGGCGTTCTCAGCTATTTCGCACCACAGGCGGCGGAGTGGCTGAATGCCCGGAAGTGAAAGGTGACAGACATTCCTTACTTACTGTCACTCACTTGCCGGAAAAATGTCATTCAAATTCCGGACGCCATGCAATACGCGAACGATCTCCACGCCATCTGAAATTTCATGGTACAGGATCAGATAACTGCCCACTGTGAAATACCGCAAATCCGGCGCTATGTCCGGTCGTGATGGTCCAAGTTTGGGATTGTCGGCGAGTAGCGCACATTTTTCCTCAATGGTAAGCAGTGTGCGCGTGGCGGCCTGGGGATTGCCGCTCGCTATGTAACGCCAGATGGACAGTAAATCTCTTTCGGCCTCCACCGTCCGTCTGAATTTCGCCATGGCACTGCCCGTTTTCTAAACTTGACGTTCATGCTCATATTGTTGCGTGGCCTCACGCAAGAGCGCGTCAATGTCCTCAAACCGGCCTGGGCCGCTGTGTATCCCCTGATGCCAGAGGTGGCGTAATTCCTCAATTTGCTGCTCGCGCAGCGTTCGCTTGATCTTCCAATCCCGCAGGGCATCGCGAATCACTTCACTGTTCGAAGCATATTCCCCGCTTTCGACGGCCTGCCGGACCAGCGACGCCATGTCCTGGGTCAGGGCGATGCTGATTTTCTCCACGGTTGCCATAACGCACCTCAATCCCATTTGGTATGACTATTTCCTACCGTGAAATCGGCATTTATTCAAGCACAACAATAGGTTCAAAGCGTTTTCGTAAACGTATCAAGCTCTTGCGGCGAAGATATACTATGCAGGGTGAGGTCTGGATTGATGCGCTTGGCCATGCCACTGAGCACTTTCCCCGCTCCCAGTTCGACCATCGTATCGATGCCATTGGCCGCCATATATTCCACACTTTCGCGCCAGCGCACCAGACCGGTTACCTGTGACACCAGCAGACGGCGGATTTCTTCGGCGTCATCCACCGGTCCGGCGGTGACATTGGCGATCAGACCGACGGCGGGATCTATCATTGCGGTTTTGGCCAGGGCTTCCGCCATGGCGTCGGCCGCAGGCTGCATCAGCGCACAATGAAACGGGGCGCTGACGGGCAATAACATGCCGCGTTTCACACCCAGGGTTTTTGCAAAGGCGATAGCCGCTTCAACAGCGCCAGTGGAACCGCTGATCACCACCTGCCCCGGCGCATTATCGTTGGCCACCTGACAGACGCCTACCTTCGCGCCCTCGGCGGCGGCGGCCTTGGCCTGGTCCAGTTCAGCCCCCAAAAGAGCGGCCATAGCGCCCGCACCGACCGGCACGGCCTTTTGCATGGATTGACCGCGCAGCTTCAATAATCGCGCTGTATCGGCGACGCTCATGGTTTTGGCTGCGGCCAGCGCGGAATATTCGCCCAGCGAATGCCCTGCCACCCACTTCACCTTGCTGGCCAGATTAAAGCCGACCTCTTTTTCCAGCACTTTCATGATCGCCATGCTGACCGCCATCAGCGCGGGTTGCGCATTTTCGGTCAGTTGCAGTTCTTCGGGCGGGCCCTGCCACATCAGCCGGGACAGATTCTGTTGCAGGGCCTCGTCCACTTCCTGGAACAGTTCACGCGCCGCTTTATAAGTATCAGCCAAGTCCTTTCCCATACCCACAGTTTGACTGCCTTGTCCGGGAAACGTGAATGCGCGGGCCATGATGCTTCTCCAAAGGAATAATAATAGCCCAGTGATAGCGGTGCACTTCGCCCTGTTCAAGCGCCACGAAATGCGGTTAGCATTATTGATAAGAAATCATAATCAGCGGAGGGCGGACAATGACCATAGTAGAAACACGCGGCGGCAAGATCGAGGGCGAAACGCAGGATGGCGTCACTCTGTTCAAGGCCATTCCCTATGCCGCACCGCCGGTGGGCGATCTGCGCTGGATGCCGCCACAGCCAGCCAAACCCTGGGCGGGCGTTCGAAAATCCGAAAAATTCAGTGATACCGCCATGCAGAACGCTTCCATGATGGACGGGCTGTTTGGCGGCAGTCCCTGGCCCGCCAGCGAAGACTGTCTGTATCTGAATGTCTGGACGCCCGGCGCAGACGGCAAGAAGCGCCCGGTCATGGTCTGGCTGCATGGCGGCGCCTTCGTAATTGGTTCCGGTAGCGAACCGATCTATATCAGCGACCGGCTGGCGCGGCGCGGGGATGTGGTTGTGGTCACTGTTAATTACCGGCTGGGGACGCTGGGCTTCCTCAATCTGAAGGAAGTCACCAAGGGCGCGATCCCCTCCACCGGCAATGAAGGCCTGCTGGATCAGGTGGCTGCCCTGCAATGGGTGCGCGACAATATTGCGACGTTTGGCGGCGATCCGGCCAATGTCACGATTTTCGGCGAATCGGCGGGTGGCATGAGCGTGGGCGCGCTGCTCGGCCTGCCCGCAGCAAAAGGCCTGTTCCACAAGGCGATCCCGCAAAGCGGCGCCTGTCATACGGCGGCCAGCAAGGCCCAGGCGGTGCGCGTGGCGCAAGCCGTGCTGGCGGCGACCGAACTGAAAACGGCCGATGATCTGCGCAAGGCCGACGGCAAGGTCTTTATGCGTGCCCAGGCGCATCTGGCGCTGAACAAGGTGCCGGGCCATACTGTGGCGGAAGTGGGCGGCATGCCGTTCCGCCCCGCCGTCGATGGCGAGGTGCTGCCGGATTATCCGATCCATACCGTGCGCGGCGGCGCGACCCGGCATATCCCCATTATGACTGGCACCACAACCGAGGAATGGAAGCTGTTCGGGGCGATGGAGAAGGCCATTACCGGCCTGAACGAGGAAAGCATGCTGAAACGCCTCAGCCTTACCCTGCCGGATGTGGACTTCAGGAAGCTGCTGGCCCCCTATCCCGCGATGCTACAGGCGCGGGGCGAAGACCCGACGCCACCCAACCTGTTCATGGCGGTGCAGACCGACCGGATTTTCACCGCCCCCGCCACCCGCCTGCTGGAGGCCCACATCAAAAACGGCGGAACCGGCTATGCCTATCTGTTCGACTGGAAATCACCGATAGCCAAGGGGGCGTTTGGCGCCTGCCATGCGCTGGAACTGGGCTATGTGTTCGGCACCTATAGCCTGAAGGGCGCGGAGAAATTCTCAGGCTCCGGCCCGCAGGCCGATGTGCTGGCCGGGCTGATGATGGACGCCTGGATCGGTTTCGCCCGCGAAGGCAAGCCCGGCTGGGCCAGCTATGACATGGGCCAGCGCACCACCATGCTATTCGGCGCGGAAAGCAAATTGATCTCCAACCCTACTCCCGCCATCCGCCAGGCCTGGGAGGCCATCCCGGACGCACTGATCGGGTCGATATAGAGCCTTGCATCCACAGGTTTTATGCGTATAGTGCGCCGCTTCCCGCCCGGACCGCCAGTCCGGGGGGTTCTGCGGATATGCCCCCTCCTTCAAGTGGGGTGGATGGCGAATGGTCTTGAGACAAGAGGGATAATATGACGACATATGAACATGTCTTTATCGCCCGTCAGGATGTGTCGCCCCAACAAGTCGATGCATTGGTAGAGGCGTTCAAGAACGTCATTACCGAAGGTGGTGGACAGGTCGGTAAGACCGAATATTGGGGCTTGCGCAACATGGCGTACCGGATTCGCAAGAACCGGAAAGGGCACTATGTGCTGATGAATATCGACGCGGCTCCTGCGACGGTAAAGGAAATGGAACGCCAGATGGGCATTCATGAAGATATTTTACGCTTCATGACGCTGCGCACGGAATCCATGGATGAAAAACCGTCGGCAATGATGCAGTCGCGCGATGATCGCGGCCCGCGTCCGGGCGGCTTTGGCGGTGGGCCGGGTGGCCGGCGCGAGGGCGGCGGTGGACGCCGCGAGCGTGGCGCAGAGGGGGGCACACGCCGCCTGTTTGAAGACGATGGTGTAGATCACGGCACCGTACGCCTCAGCGATGTTGTGGAGGATTCCGAATGAGCGAAGATGCAGCGCGTCGGCCGTTTTTCCGCCGCCGAAAAACCTGTCCTTTCTCGGGTGATAATGCACCGGCGATTGATTACAAGGACATCAAGCTGTTACAGCGCTATCTTTCCGAGCGCGGCAAGATCGTTCCCAGCCGGATTACCGCCGTTTCCAAGAAGAAACAGCGCGAATTGGCAACGGCAATCAAGCGGGCCCGGGAACTGGCTTTGCTGCCGTATATTATCAGCTAGGGCTATCCAGATCGGGGGGTGGTTTTCTGCCCCCCTTTCATTATTTTCAGGCGGGTAGCCTATGCCCCCATTCCTTTTCATCAGTATCGGCGCAGGACTGCTTAGCGCCGTCCTGTACAGTGCGGCCACAACCGGGTCAGCGCTTTCCATTATCCCCATGTATCTCTCGCCCCTGCCCCTGTTCATGGCGGGACTTGGCTATGGGGGGACCGCCGCACTGATCGGCGGCATTGCCGCAACGGGCGCTATAGCGGTTGTTGGAGGCCCCTTGCTGGCTTTTGCCTATTTCCTGGTTAATGCGGCCGTGCCGATTGTGATCACCCGCGCTGCAAACTGGTCGCGGGAAATCATCACCGAAGATGGCGTCACCCATATTGAATATTACCCCGCCGGCTTGCTGTTTGCCTGGTTAAGCGGGCTTGGTATCGCCATCACCCTGGTTTTGGCTTTGTTTATGCAAAGTTTTGAAGGTGGGCTGGGGGGATGGATCCCCCAGATCGTGCAGGTGGATTTGCTGTCCCAGACAATCATTCAGACCCAGATGCAGTCAGGATCGGCCCCTATTGATGAGGCCGTGCTGCAACAGAGGCTGATCCGGTTTGCATTACCCGGTCTTGGGCTGTTCTGGACCCTGCTTTCCATTGGCAACGGGGCGCTGGCGCAGTGGCTGCTGGTGCGGCTTGGCCGAAATGCACGCCCCTCGCCTGAACTCTCAAACATGTATTTGCCGCAGTTCATGATTTGGCCTCTTGTTGGGGGCGTGATATTAACCCTTTTCCCCGGGGATATTGGGCTGACAGGCGCCGCTATAACTGCTTTGGCGGCCATACCGTATTTTTTCTTGGGTTTAGCCACAGTCCATGTTATCTCCCACCGCTTACCAGGCCGGGTTTTTGCCCTGACCGGGATTTACGTATTGCTGCTGGCTCTTGGCTGGCCAATTCTGCTCATCGTGGGCCTTGGCATCGTTGAAAACTTTGTCAATTTGCGCCGCACCTATACTGTTGCTAAGCCGTAAAAGGCGAGAGGAAAACTGATGCAAGTCGTGTTGCTGGAACGGGTCGAGAAACTTGGCCAAATGGGCGCAGTCGTCAAAGTGAAAGACGGTTACGCGCGCAATTTTCTGCTGCCCCGCCGCAAGGCGCTACGCGCGACAGAAGAAAATATGAAATATTTCGAGACCCGTCGCGTCCAGCTGGAAGCGACTAATCTTGAACAGCGTAAGGAAGCCGAGGTGGTTGCCGCAAGCATGGACGGCAAATCATTCGTGATCCTGCGCCAGTCCGGCGAATCCGGATTGCTGTATGGTTCCGTGAACAGCCGCGACATAGCCAATGTGATGACCGAGAACGGCTTTACAGTGGGCCGTCAGCAGGTTGCCCTGCTCCGTCAGATCAAGAATTTGGGCGTACATGATGTGCGCATCGTGCTGCACCCGGAAGTTTCGGCGAAGGTCACGGTCAATGTGGCGCGGTCTCTGGAAGAATCTGAAAAGCAGGCTGCAGGCGTCAACGTGCTAGTGAATGCCGATGAAGATGATGACGCGCTGGACATGGAACTGGAAGAATTGTTCGATGAGGGCGAAGCCGCCCTGGAGGATGAGGATTAAGATTTAATTCCGCCATAACAGCGGATCCGGTCAAAGGGCGGCATGAATGTGCTGCCCTTTTTTATTGTCCACGTTATACATTTTTTCCACAGGGTATAATCCTGTGCAGGCCGATTCGCGGGCGCTAGGATATAGTCATGTCAGATAATCGAAACGCACCCATATTCGCACTGGCGGTAAATCCCGCCAGCAATGTCGCAACTTTGCCCGGCGGTATCGCCTACCGGTCACCGCCCAGCAACGTGGAAGCGGAACAGGCGCTGATTGGCGCCATTCTGGTCAACAATGACTGCTTTCATCAGCTGTCCAGTTTTCTGGAGCCGTTGCATTTCTATGATCCGGTGCATGCAAGAATTTTTGATGCGATAAGCAAGCTGATTCATCGTGGCCTGCTGGCCAGTCCGGTGACGCTGAAGAATTATTTTGAGCGTGATGAGGGCCTCGCAGAAATTGGCGGCACGCAATATCTGGCGCGGCTTGCGGGTTCGGCAACCACCATCATCAATGCAGAATTCTATGGCCGTATTATCCATGATCTTGCCATCCGTCGCGGTCTGATACGGCTAGGCGAAGATGTCGTAAACCGCAGTTATGACGCACCGGTTGAGGAAAGCGCCGCCACGCAAATCGAAGAGGCCGAAGCCAGTTTATTCAGTATGGCCGAACGTGGCCGGTATGAAGGCGGCCTGCAACCCTTCAAAACCGCGCTTACCCAATCCATCGACGTTGCCGCCAAGGCCTATGAGCGCGATGGCGGTTTAAGCGGGCTTGCCACCCAGTTTATTGATCTCGACCGGCTGATGGGCGGCATGCACAGTTCCGACCTGATCATCCTTGCGGGGCGTCCTTCCATGGGGAAAACCGCGCTGGCGACCAATATTGCCTTCAATGCGGCGAAAGAACTGCTGCAGGAAAAGCATCTATCGCAATCACAGGGTGAAAATTCCCGTCATGGCGTGGTGGCTTTTTTTTCGCTCGAAATGTCATCCGAACAATTGGCGACGCGCATTCTGTCGGAACAGTCCGGCATTACGTCCGAAAAAATTCGCCGCGGCCAAATTGATGATACAGAGTTCAAGCGCCTGGTGACAGTCAGCCAGGAATTACAGGAACTGCCCCTATATATTGATGATACTGGCGCGTTACAGATCAGCGCGCTAACCGCCCGCGCGCGCCGTATCAAGCGCCAACAGGGATTGCGTCTGGTAGTCGTGGACTATCTGCAACTCGTGCGCGGCAGCGGCGCCTCGCAGGAAAACCGCGTACAGGAAATTTCCGCCATCACCCAGGGCCTGAAAGCCATGGCCAAGGAGCTGAATGTCCCTGTGCTGGCTTTATCGCAATTGTCGCGTCAGGTCGAACAACGCGAAGACAAGCGCCCGCAGCTTTCCGACCTGCGCGAATCCGGCTCCATCGAACAGGATGCCGATGTGGTGATGTTTGTATTCCGCGAGGAATATTATCTGCAAAAAAATGAACCGCGCGAAGACAAGCCCGAATATGCCAAATGGATTGAAGAAATGGACAAGGCGCATGGCCTTGCCGAAATTATCATCGGCAAACAGCGTCACGGTCCAACCGGCACAGTCCGGCTGGCGTTCCACAGCAAACTGACAAAATTCGATAATCTTGCCAGGGAAGGCTATTCATCCGGCAACACAGGATATTGATCCATAATGCACGCCCCAGATGCGCCGCAATCTGACGCCGCCGTTCATGGCGCACGGCTGGTTATTAATCTTGACGCCATCGCCGCGAACTACCGCAAAATAGCGGCCCTTGCCGCGCCAGCCAAAACAGGCGCCGCTGTTAAGGCCGACGCCTATGGCCTGGGATTAGCGCCGGTCGCGCGTTGCCTGGCAAAGGCCGGATGCGAGATTTTCTTTGTCGCGCATTTTTCAGAAGGCGTCGGCTTGCGCGCGATATTACCGGATGCGCATATTTATATTCTGCATGGCCTGCCCGGTGACCCGGCTACGCCAAACGGTTACGCCGTGGCGAGTGCAGCGGAAAGATATATTGCCCACGGTCTGCGCCCGGTCCTTAATAGTCTGTCTGAACTTGCGGCATGGCGCACTGCCGGTAGCCGGGGAATTGGCGCGATCCTTAATTTTGATACTGGCATGTCCCGGTTGGGAATGGGTGCGAAAGAAGCCGCAACACTGGCCACCAGCCCTGGCCTTCTGGCTGGCGTTCAGATTGATTATCTGATGTCGCATCTGTCCTGTGCGGATACGCCAGCGCATCCGTTGAATGCGCAACAGCATGCCGCTTTCAACAGGCTGCGTGATTTGTTCCCTGGCATGCCCGCGAGTCTTGCCAATACGGCTGGCGCATTATTGGGGCCGCAATACTGTTATGATCTGGTGCGTCCCGGAATCGGCCTGTATGGGGGCTGCCCCGCAGGAACCGGCGGCAATCCGTTTCAGGGGGCCGTGCAGCTCTATGCCAAAATCCTGCAATTGCGCGACGTTGACAGCACAGACTATGTGGGATACGGAGCCACCTACCGCCCCGGCGGGCCCGCACGCATTGCCGTGGCCGGGATTGGATATGCGGATGGGTATATGCGTGCACTGGGAAATTCTGGCTTTGGCGCCATTGGCGGGCAGCGGGCCCCCTGTATCGGGCGTGTGTCCATGGATCTGTGCGCCTTTGATGTATCTGGCGCTCCCGAGGAATTGTGCGCGCCCGGCTGCGAGATTGAGCTGATTGGCCCAAATGTGCCGATGGAAAACGCCGCCGCCGCCGCTGGCACCATCAATTATGAAATTCTGACCCGGTTAGGCAGCCGGTTGGCCAGGTCCTATATTGGTGAAGGTACAGGCACATGATCAGCCGTTGGAACTTTCTGGCGGTCATTGGCCGTATTTTTATCGCATTCCTGACTTCTACCGGGCACCTGATCCTGTTTACGGCCACCGCCCTGCGCCATGTGGTTCTGCCGCCATTTTTCTTGCGCATTACCTTTCAGCAGATTGTGCGCATCGGTTATTTCTCGCTGCCTGTCGTTGGCATGACCGCGATCTTCACCGGCGCCGTATTGGCGTTGCAGATTTATATTGGCGGTTCCCGCTTTAACGCAGAAGGCTTTGTCGGCCAGGTTGTCGTCATTTCCATGGTGCGTGAATTGGGGCCTGTGCTGGCGGCATTGATGCTCGCCGGGCGCGTGTCCTCTGCAATTGCCGCCGAGATTGGCACCATGCGCGTGACAGAACAGATTGACGCCCTGACGACGCTGGCCACCAATCCATTCAAATATCTGGTGGCGCCGCGCCTGATTGCAGCAACGCTCACCCTGCCCATGCTGGTGCTGGTTGCGGATATTATCGGCGTGATGGGGGGGTTTTTGGCGTCCACGCAGCGGCTGGGCCTGAATGCCGGCATCTATATGAAAAGCACCATCGATGTTCTGGAACTGGAAGATGTCACGTCCGGGCTGACCAAGGCGGCGGTGTTTGGTTTTCTGATTGCATTGATGGGTTGTTATCACGGCTATAACAGCAAGGGCGGGGCGCAGGGCGTGGGCGCCGCAACCACAGATGCCGTTGTGTCTGCATCAATTTTGATTTTGCTGTTCAATTATGTTCTGACCGACTTTTTCTTTTCGTAGAATGACAGCGCAAAACCAGGACACGCCAAAAATTGCTGTAAGCGCGCTGCATAAGCGCTTTGGCAAAAATCAGGTGCTGGCGGGTATTGATCTGGAAGCCGGGCGCGGAAAATCGCTGGCGATTATTGGTGGCTCCGGCTCAGGTAAATCTGTGCTGCTGAAATGTATTCTGGGATTGATCAAACCCGACAGCGGCAGCATCAAAATTGATGGCCGTGAAACAACCGGCCTTTCCGGTACTGCGCGCGAAGAGATTCTGGCGAAAGTCGGCATGCTGTTTCAGGGCGCGGCGCTGTTCGATTCCATGACGGTATGGGAAAATGTCGCCTTCGGCCTGATGCAGGCGCATGGCGTGTCTGCGAAACCGGCGCGCGAAAAAGCGTTGGCCGCAATGGCAAAAGTAGGACTAGAGGCAGACCTGGCGGATATAAACCCGGCGGAGCTGTCCGGGGGCATGCAAAAGCGTGTGGGGCTGGCGCGCGCCATTGCGCCGGAACCGGAAATTCTGTTTTTCGATGAACCGACCACGGGGCTGGACCCGATCATGGCGGGGATCATCAATGAACTGATTATCGAGCGTGTGCAGGAGCTTGGCGCAACAGCGGTAACCATCACCCATGATATGAAAAGCGCGCGGCGCATTGCCGACACCATCGCCATGATCTATCAGGGTAGGATCATCTGGTGTGGACCTGCCGACGATATTGACCATTGCGGCAACCCGCATGTGGAACAGTTCATCAAAGCCAAATCTGAAGGCCCCATCGCCCTTGATGTGCTTCGTGCATAATTCTGGACATGACATCTGATGGCCCGTGCGCAACAAAATTTTATCTGTCAGTCCTGCGGCGCGGTCAGCAGTAAATGGTCCGGCCGTTGCGAAGCCTGTAGCGCCTGGAACAGCATTGCTGAAGAAGCATCCGGCGGTATCGTCCCGGTACTGGAAAACAGGCGCGGGCGGCGCGTAAAACTGATGCCGCTGTCGGGCAACGAACCCGACGCGCCGCGCATTCAATCCGGCATCGGCGAGTTTGACCGGGTATGTGGCGGCGGCATCGTGCCGGGATCGGCATTACTGGTCGGCGGTGACCCCGGCATTGGCAAATCCACTCTGCTGTTGCAGGTTACAGCCGCGCTGGCGCGGCGCGGCTGCCGTGCCGTGTATGTTTCCGGCGAAGAATCCGCCGCCCAAATCCGCCTGCGCGCCAGACGCATGGAGCTGAGCGATGCACCTGTAGAACTGGGTGTTGAAACCCGTCTGAGCAATATTCTGGCGACACTCGAAGGCGGCGACACAAAAGCCCCCGCCGTTATCATTGTCGATTCCATTCAGACTGTCATGACCGACGCGATTGATGCAGCCCCTGGCACCGTCACACAGTTGCGCGCCAGCACCCAGGAACTGGTCCGGGCGGCAAAACGCACCGGCTGCGCCGTGATTATGGTCGGGCATGTGACCAAGGACGGTCAGATTGCCGGCCCGCGCGTGATCGAGCATATGGTCGATACGGTACTGTATTTCGAGGGGGATCGGGGGCATCAGTTCCGCATTCTGCGCGGTGTCAAAAACCGCTTTGGCCCTACCGATGAAATTGGCGTGTTCGAGATGACCGGCGCCGGTTTGCAGCAGGTTGAAAATCCGTCTGCCCTGTTCCTTGCCGGACGGCAGGAAGATGTGTCCGGTTCCGCCGTATTTGCCGGCATCGAAGGCACCCGCCCGGTGCTGGTCGAAATACAGGCGCTGGTCGCCCCTTCCAGCCTGGGCACCCCACGCCGCGCCGTGGTGGGCTGGGACAGTGGACGGCTGGCAATGGTGCTGGCGGTGCTGGATGCCCGCTGTGGGCTTACCCTGGGGGCCAGCGATGTCTATCTGAATGTCGCGGGCGGATTGCGGATCAGCGAGCCTGCGGCCGATCTGGCGGTGGCGGCGGCGCTGGTGTCGTCGTTCACCGGCGTGCCGGTGCGGGCCAATTCGGTGGTGTTTGGCGAGATCAGCCTGTCGGGGGAAATCCGCCCCGTAAGCCAGTCGGAAGCCCGCCTGAAAGAGGCCGCCAAACTGGGGTTCACCCGCGCCCTGACGCCAGCCGGAATTACCGCCAAACCCGCCGCAATTAGCCTTGACGAAGTACCCCTGTTGGCGCGACTGGTAGAGGACTTTCAGGATCAGGCCGAATCGCGGAACGGTTGAACGGATATATGGACGGCTGGCCTATCAACCCCTTCGACACGGCAGTGATTGTGATCATCCTGCTTTCGGGGGTGCTTGCCTTTATGCGCGGCTTTACCCGCGAAGTCCTGTCCCTGCTGGCCTGGGTTGGGGCGGCGGCCATAACCTATATTTTGTTTCCCAATATTCGCCCTATTGGCCACAGTTTTATCTCGCCAAGCTGGCTGGCCGACGGGGCCAGCGCCCTGAGCATTTTTATCCCGTCCCTGATCATTCTGTTTTTACTGAGCGGCAGCCTTTCCAAGCGGGTAAAAAGTTCATCGGTGGGTGCGCTGGATCACACGCTTGGGTTTATATTCGGCCTTGGCCGGGGTGCGGTGCTGGTCGCCATCCTGTTTCTGGGGCTGGGCTGGCTTATCCCTATGGAGCCCACGCCCCCCGAATGGATAGGTAGTGCCCGCACCCTGCCCCTGGTCAGTTATGGGGCCGATCTGTTTTTAACCCTGCAGCCGGGTGCGTCCATTCCTGTACGGAAAACTCCCGATTCCCAGGCCCAAAAACAGCCCGCTGACAGCGCCCCCGAAAGGGGTTATAAGACACAGCAGCGGCAATCCCTTGAGCAGTTAATTGAGGGCAGCGATGCGTCCCCATAAAGTTTCACCCCATATATGAGAGACTGCATCCAATTATGAGCGCTTCAATGTTCACGCCCTTCACCCCTGACCTTGACGACGATAAGCCACACGAAGAATGCGGCGTATTTGGTATTTTCGGCCATGAAGACGCCGCCGAACTGGTGGCGCTTGGGCTGCATGCGTTACAGCATCGGGGTCAGGAAGCCGCTGGCATCGTTTCGTTCGACGGCATGCGGTTTAATTCGGAACGCCGGTTGGGCCTGGTAGGTGATAATTTTTCCCAGGAATCGGTCATGAGCCGTCTGCGTGGCCACGCCGCCATTGGTCATAATCGCTATTCCACCAGCGGCGATACAATTTTGCGTAATGTGCAGCCATTGTTTGCCGATCTTGCCGGGGGTGGCCTGGCCGTTGCGCATAATGGCAATCTGACCAACGCCACCATGCTGCGCCGCCGTCTGGTTCGCAATGGCGCGATATTTCAGTCCACGTCAGATACCGAAGTGCTGGTGCATCTGGTGGCCACCAGCCGCGAAGTACGATTGGTGGACAGATTGACGGATGCCTTGCGTCAGGTCGAAGGGGCCTATTCGCTTGTCATCCTGACCAACAAGAAAATGATCGGCGTGCGCGATCCGCTTGGCGTGCGGCCCCTCGTGCTGGGGCAATTTGACGGTTGTTATGTGCTGGCGTCGGAAACCTGTGCGCTGGATATTATCGGCGCAAAATTTGTGCGCGACATTGAAGCCGGCGAGATGGTGATCATCACCGCAGAGGGAATTGAATCCATGTTCCCCTTCCCGCCCGTGCCACACCGGTTTTGCGTTTTTGAATATATTTATTTCGCCCGTCCGGACAGTCTGGCCGAAGGCAAAAGCGTCTACGAATCGCGGCGCCGCATCGGCGAGGAACTGGCCCGCGAAGCGCCAGTTAAAGCGGATCTGGTTGTACCTATTCCGGATTCGGGAACGCCAGCGGCGATCGGTTATGCCGCTACGGCGGGCATCCCGTTTGAGCTTGGCATTATCCGCAATCATTATGTCGGGCGTACCTTCATTGAACCGGCCCAGCGCATCCGCCAGCTTGGCGTCAAGTTAAAGCACAACGCCAATCGCTGGAGCGTGGCGGGAAAGCGCATCGTTCTGGTGGATGACAGTATTGTGCGCGGCACTACGTCGATGAAAATCGTGCAGATGATGCGCGATGCGGGCGCGACCGAGGTGCATATGCGAATCGCCTGCCCGCCGACAACGCATTCCTGTTTTTACGGCGTTGATACGCCAGAGCGCGACAAGCTGCTGGCCTATCATCGCAATGTCGAGGAAATGCGTCAGGTGATTGGCGCCGACAGTCTGGCCTTCATCTCCATCGATGGTCTGTACCGCGCCATGGGACACGAAGGGCGCAACAATGCCAGCCCGCAATATTGCGACGCCTGCTTCACCAGCGAATATCCCACCCGATTGACCGACCAGGAAGAGCCCGCTGACGAGCGGCAGCTATCCCTGCTCGCCGAAAGCATTTAGGGCGATATGCAAAGACTTGCTGGACAAATTGCGTTAGTCACCGGCGCCTCGCGGGGCATTGGCCGCGCAACAGCGATCATGCTGGCGCGTGAGGGCGCGCATGTGATTGCGGTTGCGCGCAATGTGGCCGAACTGGAATCATTGGATGACGCTATCAAGGCGTTTGGGACAAAGGATGGCGCCACGCTTGTGCCGCTGGATTTGAAGGACCATGCGGCCCTTGACCGGCTTGGCGCATCGGTCCTTGGGCGTTGGGGCGCACTGGATATTCTGGTGGGCAATGCCGGGGTTCTGGGACCGATCACGCCGGTCGAGCATATTACGCCGCAAAAATTTCAGGAACTGCTGGATATCAATCTGACTGCAAACTGGCGGTTGATCCGCGCCCTTGCGCCGCTGTTAAAGGAATCAAAAACCGGCGGACGCGCCGTATTTGTAAGCTCCGGCGCGGCGCGCAGCGCAAAACCTTTCTGGGGCGGTTATTCCATGAGCAAGGCGGCGCTCGAAAGCCTCGTGAAAATCTGGGCGGCCGAAAACGCCAAATCATCCCTGCGCGTAAACCTGTTCAATCCCGGCGCTACCCGCACCGAAATGCGCGCCGCCGCCATGCCCGGCGAAGACCCGATGAGTTTGCCCACGCCGGAAACCGTGGCCGAGGCAATGCTGCCGCTTTTGTTGCCGGAGTGTGCCGTTACGGGTGAAGTGGTTGATTGCCGGTAGATAGCTACTTTGCGTAACACGCATCGAATACAGCTTGCCCGGCATCGGTGGATCCCGCATCGGCCTGGGCGCGGATGGAGATTTGGGCGCATTTGAAGCAGGGACCGAGACAGGCCTCAAAGGCTTCGTTGCTTTCGGGATCAAGACCGCCGGGGACTGTCCGGCAAAATGTGCTGCACTGAACCTGATCATAGGCATGAAGTGCGTCGTGACCATCTGCCTCGCCATGTCCAGTTTGGTGTTCTGACCTGGCGGGATGCGCATCCACATTGCGGCCAATCAGCATTTTAATGGTTCCGCCGATGGTGGGCTCAAGCCCCTGCGCGCTGAACTGGCTGGCGTTATAATTATCTCCGGAAATAAAGCGCGGCTTCGCCTCAGCGGAGATGAGTGAGATTACGAAAATAGCGGCGACCATCATCGCCATTACTGCAATGTGCAGGTAACGCTTTTTCATGCCGGCACGCCCCAACCTACAGCCTCAATTGGTCAGCAGTGGCACACGCGGCTTGCTTCCGCCGCTGGGTGATGACTTGCCTTTGGGTTTGGGCTTGGTTTTTGCGGGGCGTTTGAGCTTCGGTTCAAAATATTCGAACGCCAGTTTGTTGTCTCCCGCATCATCCCTGGCAACGCTGATACGCACCAGGCCGCCTTTGACCAGTTTGCCGAACAGCAATTCGTCCGCCAGCGGCTTTTTGATATATTCCTGAATGACGCGCGATAGCGGCCGCGCGCCCATTTGCGGGTCATAGCCGCGCTTGGCGATCCAGTCATTGGCTTCCTGCGAAAGTTCAATCGAGACATTGCGGTCTTCGAGTTGCCCTTCCAGTTCCAGCACAAATTTCTCGACCACCATCGAAATAACTTCTGCCGGCAGATGATCGAACGGAATGACGGCGTCAAGACGGTTGCGGAATTCAGGCGTGAACAATTTCTTGATCGCTTCCTCGTCTTCGCCTTCCTTCGTACTGCGGCCAAAACCAATCGATTGCTTCGCCATTTCGGACGCGCCCGCATTGGTCGTCATGATCAGGATCACGTTACGGAAATCGACCTTCTTGCCGTTATGGTCGGTCAGCTTGCCATGATCCATTACCTGCAACAGAATGTTGAACAGATCCGGATGCGCCTTTTCGATTTCATCGAGCAGCAGCACGGTATGCGGGTGCTGATCAATGCCATCGGTCAACAGGCCGCCCTGATCAAAGCCGACATAGCCCGGAGGCGCGCCGATCAGACGCGATACGGTGTGACGCTCCATATATTCGGACATGTCAAAGCGCAGCAGTTCCACGCCCATGATCTCGGCCAACTGCCGCGCCACTTCGGTTTTGCCCACGCCCGTCGGGCCCGAAAACAGATAGCTGCCAATCGGTTTGTTGGGCTCGCGCAGACCGGCGCGCGACAGTTTGATCGATGCCGCAAGGGCCTCGATGGGCTTGTCCTGCCCGAACACAACGCGCTTGAGCGCGGCCTCCAGATCGGCCAGGGATTCCTTGTCGCTCTGCGTCACCGTCTTGGCCGGAATGCGCGCCATTTTGGCGATCACGACTTCAACCTCATGCGTGCCGACAACCTTTTTGCGCTTGGCCGGAGGCAGCAGCATCTGCGATGCGCCCACTTCGTCGATCACGTCAATGGCCTTGTCCGGCAGCTTGCGGTCATGGATATATTTTGCCGACAGTTCCACCGCCAGCTTGATGGCGTCTCCCGTGTAACGAACCTTGTGATATTCCTCGTAATAAGGTTTCAGCCCGTTGAGAATTTTGATCGCATCTTCCACAGTGGGTTCGTTCACGTCGATTTTCTGGAACCGGCGCAGCAGGGCGCGGTCTTTTTCAAAGAACTGACGAAATTCCTTATAAGTGGTCGACCCCATGCATTTCAGCGCACCGCTTTGCAGCGCGGGCTTCAGCAGGTTGGAGGCATCCATCGCCCCGCCGCTGGTTGCGCCCGCACCAATCACCGTATGAATTTCATCGATGAAAAGAATCGCGCCGGGATGCTCTTCAAGTTCTTTCATCACCGCCTTGATGCGTTCCTCGAAATCACCGCGATAGCGCGTTCCCGCCAGCAGTGTCCCCATATCCAGAGAGAATATTGTGGCGCCCAGCAGCACTTCCGGCACTTCGCCATTCACGATCTTGCGCGCCAGGCCTTCGGCAATTGCGGTTTTACCGACTCCGGAATCGCCCACCAGCAGCGGATTGTTTTTCGTTCTGCGGCACAGGATCTGCATCGCGCGTTCAACCTCGGCCCCGCGCCCGATCAGCGGGTCAATGTGCCCCTCTTTGGCGCGTTCATTGAGATTGACGCAATAGGCGGCAAGCGCATCACCGCCGCCCTGCTGCTTGCTGGATCTTTCCTGGCGCTGTTGTTGTTCATTGGCGCCCTTTACCGGCTTGCCTTCGGACATGCCGGGAACTTTTGCGATGCCATGCGAAATATAATTCACCGCATCATAGCGGGTCATTTCCTGTTCCTGCAGGAAATAGGCTGCATGGCTTTCGCGTTCCGCAAAAATAGCCACCAGCACATTGCCGCCGGTCACTTCTTCACGCCCGGAAGACTGCACATGAATGACGGCGCGCTGAATGACACGCTGAAATCCTGCTGTGGGTTTTGCTTCCTCGCCATTATCGACAATCAGCGAGGACAGCTCATTGTCGATATAGTTTTCAAGGCTCTGCTTGATCACATCAAGATTGACGCCGCAGGCGCGCATGACGGCGCTGGCTTCCTTGTCATCAAGCAGGGAGAGAAGCAGATGCTCCAGCGTGGCGAATTCGTGCTTGCGCGAGGTGGCGCTGGCGATGGCGCGATGTAAACTTTCTTCGAGACTGCGGGATAAAGAAGGCACGGTTACCTATTCCTTTTCCATGGTGCACTGTAACGGGTGCTGATTCTGTCTTGAATAGTCTATCACTTGCGTGACTTTTGTCTCAGCTACTTCATAGGTGAATACGCCACAGACGCCAACGCCCTGCTGATGCACATGCAACATGATCTTCATGGCCTCCGAACGGTCCTTGTTGAAGAACTGCTCCAGAATATGCACCACAAACTCCATCGGAGTATAGTCATCATTCAACAAAAGCACCTTATACAAAGAGGGCTTCTTTGTCTTGGGTTTGACTTTGGTGACGACGCCGGTCCGGTTATCCTCGTCATTGTCAACGCCACTATCTTTTGACATTGATGGCGGGCATATTTCTTTACGGGTGATCATATTCGGTACGCGATCCCTTCAATATTCAAAGCCTGACATGTATGATCATATATAATACGTTGTCTCTGGCGCCAATCAAACAGCAAATAGCCTGGAGTGAATCTCATCCCGGGATTGCGTTCCCTGCGCGTCCCTGGTTACGAAATTTGCTCTGATATTTACAGATTTTTGAGGCCGCCCATATGCTGAATTGCGACCATCCCAGTACCGTCGCGCACAAATTAAACCTATATTAATAGGTGTATATTATTTTTATACAATCTATAATAGAGGTGGCCACGGGCATGGGAGATTGGATAAAAACGGATGTCGAGCGGTTGTCGGCCGCACGCAACGCCTTTCTGGGTAACTCGCGGTCCAGCGAATGTATAGAAACCCTGCATCGGGCGGCACATGATTTGAAGGGGTTGGGTCAGACCTATGGTTTTCCCGTCGTTTCGCTGATTGCAGATACGCTATGCAAGGCCATTCCTCGTGCGGCCGAGAGCGGGACAATTCCAGAAGATATTGTTAACGCCCATGTAGATGCCTTGCGGGTTGTAGTGAACTTAAACCTGCGAGAGGCGGATAGTGGTCCTGTGACGGAATTGCTGCGTGGGCTGGACAGACCTGTAAAAAAGCAGATCGGCTAGAGGCCTTTCACCGGAAAAAACTGCCCGGTAAAATTGTGACAATAGTCCGGCAGCCTTATTAAGGCATCCTCAATATTTTAAAATATTTCATCATTATCAATATGTTGCGCTATTACCTTAACGCTTCTCCTGTGGCACAAGACTTGCTTCCCATCTGACCAGTGCATGAATTTCCTGAATTTCAGAAATGAAAAATCAGGCCATGTCACGCAGCGAAAGCCACCCTGCAAAATGCGGGTATTTAATCCAGAAAGGAGACAGCAAGATGAGCACAACTATTCACACTAATCCGGGCGCAATTGTCGCCCAGGCAACCCTGAGAAGCATAGCAACGCAGTTGGACAAAGTGTCAAAGCAGGTTCAAACCGGTTACAAGGTCGCCGACGCAAAAGACGATGCGTCTACTTTTGCCGTGGCGCAAGGCCTGCGTGGAGACCTTGCCTCTCTGAGTGCTGTTCAACAGGGGTTAAGTGGTGCGGTCGGCCTCGCTGAGGTCGGACTTGGAGGTGCTACTGCTGTGTCAAATCTGTTCGAAGGTATTAAATCCAAGCTGACGCAACTTGCCAATACTGCGATCACTACAACACAGCGTACAACCTATACTACTGATCTCAAGGATTTGGCTACACAAGCCAAAGATTTGATAAAGCAGGCCAAGTTTAATGGCACAAACTTATTGAACAATACGACGTCGATAAACTTTATCGCCGACGTAACAGGTGCATCAATCAGCGTTACTGGTGTTGACGTACTTGCTTCTTCGTCAACATTCAATGCCGCGATTGGCGCCAGCGTAACCTCTACTCTGGCGAGAACTTTCCTGAACTCCAGCAGCCCCCTGTTAGACAACTTCATTGCCGCTACCAACAGTGCGTTAAGCGGCATTGCAGGCGATCTACGCGCTGTCGAAGCACAGAACAGCTTTACCAAATCGATTTCTGATGCGACCGAAAAGGGACTTGGCTCCCTGGTTGACGCGGATCTGGCAAAGGCAAGCAGCAGACTGCAGGCATTACAGGCCCAGCAGCAGCTGGCTACCCAGGCCATTACCATCGCCAATCAGGCGCCATCCATCCTTCTGGCACTGTTCAAGTAAGTGTACCTGGGAGGGGCAAACGCCCTTCCTGCACATCAATTCGGGACCGGCTCTGCCGGTCCCGCCTTTTTTACCTTGATTGCGCCGTCAACCCGCCTTAGTTTCTGTCCCAATCAACCATTACAAAGAAGACAGAAACCATGAAATTCCAGGGCACGTCTAACTATATCGCTACAGAGGATCTGATGATTGCGGTGAATGCCGCCGTTACATTGCAGCGTCCGCTGCTTATCAAGGGCGAACCGGGCACAGGTAAAACCGTGCTTGCGCACGAGGTTTCCAAGGCGCTCAGCAAACCGCTGATTGAATGGCACATCAAATCCACCACCAAAGCCCAACAAGGGCTCTACGAATATGACGCCGTGACACGGTTGCGTGATTCGCAACTCGGTGATGAGCGGGTCAAGGACATCAGCAACTACATCAAGAAAGGCAAACTATGGGAGGCTTTCACGAAGGATAGCTCGCCTGTGTTGCTGATTGATGAAATCGACAAGGCGGATATCGAATTTCCGAACGATCTGTTGCAGGAACTGGATCGCATGGAATTTTTCGTCTACGAGACGTCGGAAACCATCAAGGCCCATAACCGTCCGATCGTGATCATCACGTCAAACAACGAAAAAGAATTGCCGGACGCCTTCCTGCGCCGCTGTTTCTTCCACTATATCAAGTTTCCCGAAAAGGACACGATGGAAGAAATCGTGCAGGTGCACTATCCCAATATCAAGAACGAGCTGGTCACCAGCGCGATGAGCATTTTCTATGAAATTCGCGAAGTGCCAGGTTTGAAAAAGAAGCCGTCAACATCAGAACTTCTGGACTGGCTCAAGCTGCTTCTGGCCGAAGACATCTCGCCTGAAACCCTGCGTGAACGCGACCCGAACAAGCTTATTCCCCCTCTGCATGGCGCATTGCTCAAAAACGAGCAGGACGTGCATCTGTTTGAACGCCTGGCATTCCTGGCGCGCCGGGAACGTACATAGTAGAACCTGAGCAAACGGCTTGAATAAGGCTTAAGGAGAACGGCGATGTTCATCAACTTTTTCTACGAGTTGAAGGAAGCGAAAGTTCCGGTGACTCTGCGGGAATATCTGACTCTGATGGAGGCGATGAAATTAAACGTCGCCCAATTCAGCGTGAATGAGTTCTATTATCTGTCCCGGTCTGCGCTTGTAAAAGACGAACGCAATCTCGATAAATTCGACATGGTTTTTGGAAAACATTTCAAAGGCCTGGAATTTGTTGGAGAAGCGCACAGCAAAGAACTGCCGGAAGAATGGCTGCGCTCCATTGGCGAACGCTTCCTGACCGATGAGGAAAAGGAATTGATCGAAAGCATGGGCGGCTTTGAAAAGCTCATGGAGATGCTGAAGCAGCGTCTTGAAGAGCAGAAGAAAAAGCATGAAGGCGGGAACAAGGCCATCGGCACCGGCGGCACGTCACCCTTTGGCGCCGACGGTTATAATCCCGAAGGCGTGCGCATCGGCCAGAAACAAGGGCGGCATGGGCGCGCCGTTAAAGTTTGGGACAAGCGCGAATATAAAAATCTGGACGATTCGGTTGAGCTTGGCACACGCAATATCAAAGTGGCGTTGCGCCGCCTGCGCCGTTTTGCCCGCGAGGGTGCCCAGGACCAACTCGATCTACCGGGCACAATCCGTGACACCGCACGCAATGGCTATCTTGACATCAGGATGGAAGCCGAGCGCCGCAACAAAATCAAAGTGCTGATTTTCTTTGATATTGGCGGCTCCATGGACGCACATATTCGCACCTGCGAGGAATTGTTCTCTGCGGCGCGGACAGAGTTCAAGCATATGGAATATTTCTATTTTCATAATTGCCTGTACGAGCATCTGTGGAAAGACAACCGCCGCCGCCACAACGAAAAAATGCCGACCTGGGACGTGCTGAATAAATACGGTTCCGACTATAAGGTTATTTTTGTTGGCGATGCGACCATGAGCCCATACGAAATCACCTATCCGGGTGGTAGCGTTGAGCACTGGAATGAAGAGGCCGGTGAGGTCTGGTATCAGCGTGTGCTGGATATCTACCCGAAAGCCGTCTGGCTAAACCCGGTTGCCAAGAAGCACTGGGAATACACGCCATCAATCCAGGTGGTTGAACAGTTAATGTCGCACCGCATGTATCCGCTGACACTGGGCGGGCTGGACGACGCCATGAAGGAACTAAACCGCTAATTTAGCGGTTTAGGCCGCCTTTCCTGACTTGAAAAAGGCCATTGCCTGGCGCTGGGTTTCTATCGCCGTTTCCGACATGCTCTCAATATGCTGGGCTGCAAGGACAGGGTCGCATACATCTTGCTCAAGTTTCGCGGCGATGCGCGAGAACCTCAGACCACCAAAATTCCCCGCCGAACCTTTCAGTTCATGGGCAAGCGCCAAAATTCTGCTTTCGTTTTTTGCGCCAAGGGCTTGACGAAGCTCAAACAGTTTTTCTTCCACTGTCGGCCAGAATTCATTCAGTAATTCAGCCGTCTTTTGTTCGCCGAGCACCTCGGCCATGGATTTCAGAACCGATTCATCGATCAATGCCGGGGTGACAATCCCGATGTTGTTTTCAAAGGCCTCTAAATCGTACAGGCTTTGCTGACGCGAAATATTGCCCCAATGCCCAAGTGCTTTACTCAGTGTACGGACGTCGATTGGCTTGCTTAAATAATCATTCATGCCCGCGTTAAGCACCTTATCGCGCACTCCGGTCATGGCATCGGCTGTTAAGGCTATAATGGGCATTTTACCTGAAGATCCCGGCAAGGCCCGGATCGCGCGGGTAGCGTCAATACCATCCATTACCGGCATCTGCATGTCCATCAGCACCAAATCATACTTCCCGCCGCCAACCACGGCTTCCAACGCTTCCTGTCCGTTGTTTGCGATGGTGCAAGCGTAGTTGAATTTTTCCAGCAGCGTACGGATCAAAAACTGATTACTTGGATTATCTTCGGCCACAAGAATGCGCAGCATCATCGTATCTTCTGATGTGTAGGGCGCCAGAGCAACTTCTGATGCCTCATCAGATGCCGTCTTCTGAGTGATTTCTAAAGGCGCTGTGAACCAGAAGGTGCTCCCCGCGCCTGGTATGCTTTCTACGCCAATTTCGCCTGACATCAATTCAACAATGCGCTTGCTGATGGCAAGCCCCAGACCCGTGCCACCAAAACGCCGGGTCGTCGATGTATCAGCCTGGGTAAAATCCTGAAATAACAGTGCGATTTTTTCTGAGTCGATTCCTATTCCGGTATCAATAATTTCCGCCCGCAGCCAGGCAATATTTGGACCTGCATTGCCTTGATCCGCTATCCGGGATATTACAAGACGTACCGATCCCTCTTCCGTAAATTTAACTGCGTTGGCTAGCAGATTAAAGATCACCTGACGTAAACGGGCCAGGTCGCCGCGTAAATAAGGCGGCACGCCGTCAAGAATCTCATAATTCAGCGCCACGCCTTTTGCATTGGCTTCAACACCGATTATGCTAATTGCTGATTCCAGTTCCTGGATCAGATCAAAATCAATTATTTCCAACTCTATGTGAGCTGCCTCAAGTTTGCTGTAATCAAGAATATCGTTAATCAGATGCAGCAGATGGGCACCGGCATTCTTGGCGGCAAGAGCGTATTTATTCTGCTCAGCTGTCAATGGTGAATCCAGTAGCAACCCATTCATACCAATGACTGAATTCAGCGGAGTGCGAATTTCATGGCTCATGGTTGACAGGAAACGGCTTTTCGCCTGATTTGCTGCTTCGGCCGCAACAGTCGCTTCCCGTAAACCGAATTGCAGGTTCAGCATCTCTCGCATACCCCGATTTACCTGGATCGGGAAAGTCATGCTGGCGAGAAGGTAATAACCAACCGGGACCATGACTTCCGGATGGCCCCACTGAGCCGTCAAAATCCATGAACCATATATAACAGCAGAGGCTGCGAAGATCTGCTCGGAATAAAAGACGGGCAGCACGACCGCCCCTGTCATGGCGGAAAGCGGAATTTGCAGGGCAATCAGCAAAACAAGTATTAAATTACCGGCAGGAAATTCGGGATTCCATGCCCACAAAACCAGGCTGCATAGAACAAAACCGACAAAAACCCTGTGCACGATGATTGTGATTAGCCAGCCCTGATAATCAGCGGCGGTAAGAGATTTTGACAGAAAGCGCGGATAAAATATCCATCCCAGACCTGTTATAAATAGACCCGCCGCCATCCATAAGGCCGCTTCCCACACAGGTTGAAGAAAGACTATAACGCTAAAAACTGATACAAGCATGAAAATTTGCAATGGGATGTTGCGCAGCCGCGCCTCAACATACATACGCAATATTTCAAGCTCAATGCTTTGATGATTAGGATTCATGCCGTCTCCCGCCCGCGTCATATTTCTGTAACCTTAGTTAATCAGGAAATTGCAAATGAAATGTTAACTATCAGCGTAAATGCAATCATTCGGATGACCGCGACATTGCACATGGATTGCGCAGACCTCTTAACAGATAATTATTAAAAACCTACGGAGTGGCCCCTTGCAGCGGCAGGACGCACAGTTTTACGTCTCCATAAAGGGGATTATTTTTCTGGATGACAGGGTGTTGTTGTTGCGCAAGCCCAGTGGTGAATGGGATATTCCCGGTGGCCGCTTGAACATCGAAGAAAATCCCAAACAATGTCTTATACGGGAAGTTCTGGAAGAAACCGGCCTAACCGTTAAACCAGGCAAGCTATTGCATCGCTGGATACGCAGGCGTCCAAATAAAACAGATGTGTTCCTGGTCAGCCATATCTGCAAACTGGCCGATTCAACAGCGAATACAAGATTGAGCATTGAACACGACAAATTAGGCTGGTTTTCGCTACAGGAATCTGAAGCCCTGTATTTACCGGAGGGAATCCATAAGTCGGTACAGCGCGCATTTCGTTTGCAGAAGAAACTCAAATAATTGCGGCCTGTTCAGATCCAGCTTTTTTATATAACTCCCGGAACTCAGCTCTGCTTTGTTTTCTGGAAAACTCATAAAAGCCGGCTTCAAATTTGGCCCGCGCCCCAGCCTGCTGTGCATTCAGATGACCGATCAGCATACCTATCGCCAGACAAGTGTGATGTGAAGCAGTTTTATCCAGCATCAACTGCTTGCAAAATAGCATCAGCGTTTCTGCCTGCACCTCAAAATCCTGATGATCGCCAAGAATGGTTTGGAAGCGGCGCATCTGCTTCGATAACCCGGGGGATATGTGCGCTGGCGATATCTTTTCAAAAAAACCGATCTGGTAACGTAGTTTTTTACCATCTTTGCGTAGTTCATGCAGGGCGGCCGCCGGAGAGGCGGAGCCAATTTTGCGTCCCCGGCGCAATATTTTTTTGTAGATACGCCAGATTTTTGCACCGGCCAGGTCTATGTATATTGACCATGCCTGATTGTTCCAATCCGCATAGCCTTTCGCCACAAAGGCGCGCGCGTTGGCAATGAATAGTAAGTAGCGGTTATCCATTAGTGCCCGTATAAATTTTTCCTGTTCATCTTTTTGATTTTTCTGCAAATATTGCTGAAGTGGCTGTAGAGAAGATTGCAACTCCTCCGGTAACCAGCCGCGATATTTATCAAACGCCGCTAAAAAGGTGTCAGCGTCACGCAGCGGGCTAGTCATCTGCCCTAGCCAGCGCAATTCTCCGGATAAATACACCGCGTCTTCAGCAGGCATCACATCTTTGAATTGGCCCACAAGCACGCGCATGCGGCGTATGGCAACGCGGTATTTATGCAGATATTCAATATCTGCCGCCATAAGCGCGCCAGACGCGTTCATCGTGAGATCGTCAAGCAATCCAGCCAGAATCTGGCAAACCGCCTCACCGCTGGTTACAGATGAACCTGTTTTAGACATGGGAACAGCATCATTCAACATTAGTAGAAAAACTCAACCATTCCCATGCAGTACATTATGATGTCGCGAAGCCATACAGTTTCGCCGCGTTGTCATGGGTTATCTTGCGTATGATTTTTTCATCAACACCCGCAAGTTGTTCAGTCAGCGACGCCCGGCTATCGGGCCAGATTCCATCCGGGTGCGGAAAATCATTGCCCCACATGATATTATCTTCGCCGATGCGTTTTACATTTTCAATGCCAACACGGTCGATCTGGAATGTTGCATACATGTGGCCGTACCAGTACTCGCTTGGCGGGCGGGGCACCACGTCTTTGAACTGATCTTCCCATTCATAATCCATGCGCTCCAGCACATAGGGGATCCAGCCAATGCCGGATTCGGCGATCACCACTTTCAGGTTTTTATAACGCTCCAGCGCGCCGCTAAAGATGATCGCCGCCAGAATGCTGAGCATCGGAATTTGAAACCCGGTCATATGCGTCGCAAACCAGGGCCGGCGGGTTTTCGGATCATTGTACCAGCGCTCGTCCAGTTTCGGGCCGATGGTGTGGAAATGCACCGGCACGCCAGTGTCAGCAGATGCTTTCCAGACTGGCTCCCAATCACTGTGCCAAAGCGGCAACATATCTCCGGCAAGCCCCAGTTCCGCGCCTTTCAGGCCAAGCGTAGCTATGCGGCGGATTTCCTGCGCCGATTCCTCCGGCGTACCGCCAGAAATGCAGCCGACACCTGCAAAACGGCCCGGCGCCGCGTTGCAGAAATCGGACAACCACTGATTATAGGTGCGCACCACGCATTTCACCACATCGGGATCAACCAGCTTGTTGGCGGCGCCCAGAATGCCATACAGCACTTCGCCGGACACACCATCAATATCCTGATCCTTGACACGCAAATGCGGATCTGCCGGACGCATGATGCCCTTATCCTGATCCGCATACAGCCCCTGCTCCGCCATGCGGTCTGAACGGTGAATTTGCCCCGGCTGGTAGCGTCTGCCGCCCGACCCCATACCGCCGGCAAGTCCAAGCGATGTGCCCGTGGCAGATTCCCAGATGCGGCTGCCCTTGCGTTCGACGATGCGCGGCATGCGGTCTTTCAATTCTGCGGGCGCATTGTCACGCCAGAGATTTTCCGGCATCAATGGAAAGTCGATATGCCCATCGGCCGATATCAGTCTGTGTTTCATCCTGTGGCTCCCTTTTCCGGCATGGCGTTTCGTGGCCATGTCTCTTATAATTATGATCATATTTCATGGGGTTCGGGGAGGGCAAATGAAAGCTTTGGTAATCGGCGGCACGGGTCCCACCGGACCCTATATTATCAACGGGCTAAGAGCGCGGGGCTATGAAGTGGCCATGCTGCATCGGGGCGCCCACGAATTACCCGAAAATCCGCCAGAAATTGAACATATTCATGTGGATCCACACTTCCGGGAAACCCTGGACGAAGGGCTGAAAGGGCGCGACTTCGATATTGTGATCGCCACCTATGGGCGCATACGTGTCATTGCAGAGGCGCTAGGGGGCAAGACTCCCCGCCTGATTGCTGTGGGTGGCGCTGTCGGGTATCGCGGCATGATGCAGCCGCAGGCGAACACGCCACCCGGCATGCCCATCCCGACGCGCGAGGATGCGCAACGCATCGCGACACGCGAGGAATTCGAATTTGGCTGGCTGATCCGGCATACAGAAGATGTGGTGATGCAGGGCCATGCGGCGGGGCTTTATAATGCGACCATGTTTCGCTATCCGATGGTATATGGTCCAAACTCCATTCGCTCGCTGGAATGGCATATTATGAAACGTGTACAGGCCAAACGGCGGCAGATTATTTTGCCTGAAGGCGGCCTGACCGTTCTGTCGCGCGGTTATGCGGAAAATATGGCCCATGCAGTGCTGCTGGCGGCAGACAAACCGGAAGCCTCTGCCGGGAAGATATACAATTGCGCCGATGAACAGGGCCTGACCGTCGCGCAATGGGTGCAGATGATCGCCCGCAGCATGGATTGGGAGTTTGAAATTTGCAGCCTGCCAGGCACGTTCGCCTATTCGGCGGCTGACTTCCTGCTCTATCACAATTCGGTCAATCATCAGATTATGGACATTGCTGCAATCCGCGAAGATCTGGGATACCGGGATGTCGTGCCGATGCAAAAAGCCATTCCACATACGGTAAAATGGATGCTAGAGCACAGGCCGGACACCACGCCGCTGGATTACGCGATGGAGGATCGGTTGCTGGCCATCTACAATAAAACAAAAGCGCAATTACAGGAAATTCAGTTCACTCCCGCGCCGGTGCACCATTCCTATGCGCATCCAAAAAAACCTGGCGAAGGGCTGGATCACAGAAATCGCTAAATGAAAAATACCTGCCGGGCCGAAACCGGCAGACACAGAGAGAGAAAATAAATAATGAAAGCTTTGGTGATTGGCGGAACAGGGCCAACCGGCCCTTATTTGGTGAATGGATTAATCGCGCGTGGCTATGAGGTGGCGATGCTGCATCGTGGCACCCATGAGCTGGACGAAAATCCGCCCGAAGTGGAACATATCCATGTCGATCCGCATTTTCGTGAAACCATTGACCCGGCATTGGCGGGACGCACATTCGATATTGTGATCGCCACCTATGGGCGTATCCGCGTGATTGCCGAGGCGCTTATTGGTATTACGCCGCGCCTGATTACGATAGGGGGGCCACCCAGTTACCGGGGCATGTTTAATCCGCAGGATAATTTTCCACCCGGCATGCCGATCCCGACACCTGAAAATGCACAGCGCATCGAATCTTCGGAAGAAGCCAGCTTTGGCTGGCTGATCCGGCAGACCGAAGACACGATTATGGGGTTCCACAAGGCCGGGCATTACAACGCCACCACCTTCCGCTATCCGATGGTCTATGGCCCCAATGCCATCGGCTCCCTGGAGTGGCTGATCATGAAACGTGTCCAGGACAAGCGCAGACAAATCGCCCTGGCAGATAATGGCATGACGGTTGTGTCGCGTGGCTATGCAGAAAATATGGCGCATGCCGTACTGCTGGCGGTTGACAAGCCGGACGCCGCTGCGGGAAAAATTTATAATTGCGCTGATGAACAGGCTGTATCTGTTGGCGCATGGGCGCAAATGATCGCCCGCTGCATGGATTGGGAATTTGAAATTTGCGGCATCCCGGATGCTTATGCACATACCTCGCGCGATTTCCTGCCGCTTGATACATCCACGAACCATCAGTTGATGGATTTGTATAATATCAAGCATGACCTGGGATACCGCGATCTGGTGCCGATGCAGGAAGCCATTCCGCGCACCGTTTCCTGGATGCTGAAACACCGCCCGGACAATGACGGAAAATTCGCCAATAAAGCTGACCCGTTGAATTATCAATTAGAGGATCAGTTGCTGGCGATCTATAACGAGGCCGTGGCGAAGATGCAGAAAATTCCGTTCCGCCGCAAGGAAGTGCATCATCCCTACCCGCACCCAAAAGTAGCCGGACAGGCGCGCGATCACCGCAACCGGTAAGGCAAACTATGCCGTTTGCGCAGTGGGTGCGTACAGTTTGAGGCCCTGAGATTCCCGCGCCAGCGCCAACGTCAATATGTCGCGGGCGATTGGCGCGGCGACGGTGGAGCCGCCGCCGCCATGTTCGATAACCACCGAAATGGCATAGCGCGGCTTGTCCGAAGGGGCAAATCCGACAAACAGCGCGTGGTCGCGCTGCTCCCACGGAAGATTTTCGTTTTTCGTCACACCGCCCGCGCGATAGCGTTCTTCGCGGCTAATGCGCCGTACCTGCGCCGTTCCCGTCTTGCCGGAATATTGGTAGCCATTATAATCCATCCGCTTGGTATAGGCGGTGCCGCGCACTTCATTGACAACCGCCCACATGCCATCGCGGGCAAGATTTAAGAATCCGGTTGGGATATTCATGTCAGGAAAAATAATCGGCCTGGCATCTGCTGAGACATCGCGCACCAGGCGTGGCATGACCATTTTTCCGCTTGCCAAACGCGCCGTCATTACAGCCAACTGCAACGGCGTGGTCTGGATATAGCCCTGACCAATTGCCGCAATCAGGGTTTCGCCACCTACCCAGGGCTGGCCAAACCGCGCGCGCTTCCAGTTGGGAGACGGCATCAGGCCCTGTTTTTCATCCGGCAGGCCGATGTCCAGTTTCACACCAAGGCCAAACTTGTTTCCCATTTCCTGCATGGGCACAATTCCCGTGCGCCGTCCCGCTTCATAAAAATAAACGTCGCAGGAATGCTTGATGGCCTCGCGCATCGACATTGCGCCATGACCTTCCTTTTTCCAGCAATGGAACAGATGGTTGCCAAGACGCGCCTTGCCATTGCAATACACACCATCACTCGGCGACATCGCACCGCTGGCCAATGCCGCAATCGCGATCAACGGTTTGATGGTCGATCCCGGCGGATATAGCCCCGCGATGGATTTATTGATCAACGGATGCATGGGATCATTCTGCAGCGCCTTCCATTGCGCGCCCGATAGTCCCATGTTGAAATTATCCGGATCAAACCCCGGCACGGATACAAGCGTCAGCACTTCACCGCGTTCAATATCCAGACAGACAATGGACCCGCTTTGTCCGGTCAATGCGGCGGCGGCGGCCTTTTGCAACTCAATGTCGATGCTTAAAACCGTATCCTTGCCCGGGATCCCTTCTGTACGGGTAAGCTCGCGTATTACCCGGTCATAGGCATTGACCTCCACCCGCATATTCCCTGCCCGGCCACGCAGTTCGGCATCCTGCATCTTTTCGATGCCACTTTTCCCAATCCTGAAACCCGGTGCGCGCAACACAGGTTCGGGGTTCTCAATTTTGGCAAGATCATCTTCCGAAACTGAAGCCACATATCCAATTAAATGCGACAGCAATGGCCCGTAAGGATAGGCGCGGGTTTCGCCCACCACAGGCTGTACACCGGCAAGGTCATAGCTTTTGACATTGATACGCGCAAAATCTTCCCAGCTTAAATCTTCTGCAATGATAATCGGCATAAAGCTGCGCTTTGTGCGTATTTCCCGCAGAACACGTTTATGGTTTTCCTCGCTGATCGGAACATGTTCAGACAGCGCTTCCAATGTGCGCTTTACATCCCTGGTTCGTTCCGGAATTAGAATCACGCCGTAATTCTGCCGGAGTGTCGCCAATTCTTCCCCAAAACGGTCCAGTATCCGTCCTCGCTGGGGAGGCAACAAGCGCAGGCTAATCCGGTTTTCATCGGCCAGCACTTTATATTGGTCCGATTCAACAACCTGTAGGTAATAAACCCGCGAGGCAATCACGCCAAACATCAGCGCCTGTCCGGCGCCAAGAATTGCAGCGCGGCGCGTGAAACTTCTGATCTGTTTATTTTCGCGACCGCCAGGCAACATTACGACCGTATCCCTATCCGCATTATTGCGCCGATGGCATCCAGCGCGACAAACTGATCAATATCAATGCTATGGCCGGATATACAAGAATAGTAAGCGCCGCCTGCACAAAAACGGGCACAGGTGATAAAAATACATCGTAATAAATGCATGCAGCAATCCATGCGAGACACGCAGCGCCCGTTATGATGGATGCAAATCCAATCCAGCCGAGAACAAATGCCTGACCAACAAGAAACTGTCTTTGTGACAGAGAAAGGTACTGCACCAATAAAAGCGTCAAAGCCCACAGCCCAATGGGTCCGCCGGATAGCACGTCCTGAAATAGTCCTATCCCAAAAACAGCCGCAGGCGGCATAAGACTGGGACGCACGACAACCCAGAAGAAAATAGCAGCGACACTTAACAGGGGGGTGACAGTACTGAACCCCGGCACACCGGCGGGAACGATACCGGCAAGAACAAATAAAATCGCAGTCGAGGCGGGTATCAGCGCCGATATAAAACGCCGAATTTCACCATGTGGTCGAGAAGTTTTCATTGTCCTTGCGCTGCTGGGGCGGCCAGTGAATTGGGTGCTGGCGTCACATCACCGCCATCCTTCGCGGAAGTAACATCCATTGGAACGACGCCAATTGTACCAGGAGGCGCTTCGTGCCCCTTATATTGCAGTACGCGCACAAAACTTAGACGATGTTCATCGGAAAATGCCTGTATGCGAACTTCATTCTTGGATGCGCCCGAATCAAGACTGCTGACCTGGCCCACAGGAACATCTGGTGGAAATACACCGCCATGCCCGGATGTAACGATACGGTCTCCAATGTTTATTTTCACGCGTGCGGGTAAATAGAACAGTTGGGGCTGCACCTCATTGTCACCGGCCAGTACAGCCTGATACCCGCTTGTCTCCAGGCGAACGGGAACCCGGCTGTTCAAATCCGATAGTAATAAAACACGTGCGACCTGTTTACCCGCCGACACTACCTGCCCGATCAGGCCATCAGAACCGATAACAGGCATTCCCTTTTGGACGCCATGCTTTTGACCGACATTGATCAGCACTGTGTGAACAAAGGGGCTGCCCAAATCGCCAATAACCCGCGCCGAGATAAAGGGAGATTCTGGTACATCCTGCGCATTCAGCAGTGAACGGAATTCTTTGTTTTCACTTTCCAATTTTAGAGCAAGTGCGTGCCAGGCCTGTAACCGTTCAAGTTTCGCACGTAAAATACGATTTTCTTCAAGGGTATTAAAATATAGATCAACTTCTTCAAACCCCGAACGCAACGCCTGAATTGGCCGGGAAGAAAGTTCGAGAAGCGGTGCAGTAAAATCGCTTAGCGCGGTACGGAACACTTCCATTCGCTCAGTTTCCGCACGTCCTGCCAGCAATAGAAAGATCGCCGCAAGCACAAGGATAATAAATGATAGCCGCTGCCCAAGGTCCTGCAATCGAATTGCTAGTCGCCCCCCCCCTTGGTCAATACGCGGCCTCATTTTTGTCATCCCTTATTCCATCCCACCTTAACTTATGCCCGAAAGCACATGACGCATGGTTTTCAGATGCTCCAGTGCGATACCGGTGCCTTTTGCTACACAGGACAAAGGATCTTCGGCTACAATAACCGGCAAACCGGTCGCCTCGCGCAGCACCAGATCAAGGTTTTTCAAAAGCCCGCCGCCGCCTGTCAATACGATACCCTTGTCAACAATATCGGCCGCCAGTTCAGGAGGGGTTTGTTCAAGGGCGACCTTCACCGCTTCAACAATTGCGCTCACAGGCTCAGCCAGGCTCTCGGCAATCTGGCGTTCCGAGATGCTGATTTCTTTGGGAACACCATCAATCAGATGCCTGCCGCGAAGCGTCACAGAGGGGCCGTCCCCGTTAATCGGTGGACAGGCTGCGCCAATCTGCGCCTTGATGCGTTCGGCACTGGCTTCTCCGATCATCAGATTATGATGGCGGCGGATATATCCGATAATTGCTTCATCCATTTTATCGCCACCAACACGGACGGATCGTGCATACACAATCCCGCCCAGAGACAAGACTGCCACCTCGGTCGTACCACCGCCGATATCAACCACCATCGAGCCGGTTGGTTCGGTAACCGGTAGTCCTGCGCCAATGGCGGCGGCCATGGGTTCCTCAATCAAAAATACCCGGCGCGCCCCGGCCGAAAGCGCTGAATCCTGAATGGCTCTACGCTCAACCGCAGTTGACCCGGACGGGACGCAAATCATGATCTGCGGGCTGGCGAATGACCTGCGGTTGTGCACTTTACGGATAAAATGTTTAATCATTTCTTCCGCAACTTCAAAATCCGCGATCACACCCTCACGCATGGGGCGAATGGCCTCAATATTGCCTGGTGTTTTACCAAGCATCTGTTTGGCCTCGTCCCCTACGGCGAGAACCTGCTTGCGGCCGCCAATCTCTACAATGGCAACCACAGAAGGCTCATTGAGGACAACCCCGCGGCCTTTTACGTAAACAAGCGTATTGGCTGTGCCGAGATCAATAGCCATGTCGGCAGAAAAGAAACCCAACAGATTGGAAAACATACCCAAAACTACCCCTACTAAAAAACCCGTTATCACTCAACGAATACGCGCGATATCTAATGCATAAAAAATCCAAAATGGTTAATTTTTCGCAAACACGATTAAAATCATTCAAAATTGGTTTTATTTGCAGTTGAAGGGCCTGGCGGCTTGAGCCGCCAGTGGTATCCATTGCTATCTGCGCCATCTGGCATTTTAAACAGTCGCCGTGAGGGCAACCGGGATGGTTTTGTCGCGCTTGATCAAAAGCCGGTTAAGCGCATTAACATAGGCGCGGGCGCTTGCAACCAGCGTATCCGGGTCAGCACCCTGCCCCGTCACAGCCTTGCCGTTCTGTTCAAGCCGTACACTAACTTCCGCTTGTGCATCCGTACCTTCGGTAACCGCATGCACCTGATACAATTGCAGGCGCGCCTCATGCGGGTATAGCGCATGGATAGCATTGAAGATGGCGTCAACGGGGCCATTGCCGGTGGCTGTCGTGGTACGCACTTCACCATCTACATCCAGTTCCAGTGTGGCGCTTTGTGGCCCCTTGGTTCCCGCGATGATTGCCAATGAGACAACCCTGATTTTATCCTGGCCACGCGCCAGCGCGTCATCGATCAATGCCGCAATGTCTTCATCATAGACCTGTTTCTTGCGATCCGTCAGTTCCTTGAAACGCACAAAGGCGTCTTCAATGGCGTTCTGTCCGAGATGATAGCCCATCTCTTCGATTTTCTTGCGGAAGGCGTGACGTCCGGAATGCTTTCCCATGATGAGCGAGCTTTGATAAACGCCCACACTTTCAGGCGTCATGATTTCATAGGTCTGGGTATTCTTGAGCATCCCATCCTGATGGATACCGGATTCGTGCGCAAAGGCATTCTTACCAACGATGGCCTTGTTATACTGAACCGGAAAGCCCGTAGCCGTTGAAACCATACGCGAAGCGGCAACAAAATTTTCACTGATCACGCCAGTTTCATAAGGCAGGAAATCGTTACGCACGCGCAGCGCCATGACGATTTCTTCAAGCGCAGCATTGCCTGCACGCTCACCCAGCCCATTAATGGTGCACTCTATCTGACGTGCGCCATTGGAAACAGCCGCCAGCGAATTCGCAACCGCAAGCCCCAGATCATTATGGCAATGCGTGGAAAACACCGCCTTGTCGCTGTTTGGAATATTGGCGATCAAATCTGCGATCAGCTTGCCATATTCGGCGGGCATGGCGTAACCAACCGTATCAGGAATGTTGACTGTCGTTGCACCGGCCTTGATAGCCGCTTCGATGCACCGGCACAGAAAATCAAATTCTGTGCGTGTCGCATCCTCGGCCGACCATTCCACGTCACCGCACAAATTCCGCGCATGGGTGACACTGGCAATCACGGCATCCAGAACCTGATCCGGCTCCATTTGTAATTTGTGTTTCATGTGCACGGGGCTGGTCGAAATAACGGAGTGAATCCGTGGGCGCTTCGCACCTTTTAACGCTTCCCATGCACGATCAATATCCTTGAAGTTCGCGCGCGACAAACCCGCGACAACAGAATTTTTGACGATCTTTGAAACTTCGCGCACGGCTTCGAAATCACCATTCGATGCAATCGGAAAGCCCGCCTCGATAATATCGACTCCCATATGTTCTAGCATCTCGGCGATGCGCAGTTTTTCTTCAAGCGTCATCGATGCGCCAGGCGACTGTTCTCCGTCGCGCATGGTGGTGTCAAAGATCAGAATTCGGTTTTTGCTGTTTATTGTCATCGTCTTCGTCCCTAATGTATTCCCTAATGAGGCTAAATTATGTTCCGGTGTGAATACCCCCTAAACACCCGGCCCAATCAGCCTGCCGGCGCCTAGGGGCAGATAAGGAGAAGCGCACTGTTGACACAAGAAAAGCGGCCAGAATTTACCGGTGAACCAATGCATACCAGCAGCAACGCCGCCCCGGACGATTGTCCCGGCAGCCCATCCTGTGATCGTCTGCAATACTGGTTCGTGATCATGTTCACTTACTGACTTCACCAAGGCTAATAGAAAATCGTTAACGGCCAAGATCAGGATAACTTGCCTCGAAAGGTAAACGCCTCGATTCCTGATGGCAATTTAGGTCAAAACCTCCTGACTCGGCAAGGCTTTTTGCAGATCAGTTAAGTCTGCCACGCAAGAAATACTGGTGGGCCAAATTTGTTTATTTTCCGTCTCCCGCCAATCGCTGGCGTCGATCCCGGGTTAGCTTCACGAGAAAGTCAACCAGGACACGCATTCTGGATACATGTCGTGTCTCCCGATGGGTGGCCAACCAGAGTTCAACTCTTCCAACTGTTTCCGGGCCATAAATTCTGGTTATCCCAGACGCCTGGTCAGCTAAAAAACAGGGTAAAACAGATGCTCCAACCCCTGATATTACCGAAGAAAAACGGCAATTTGCATCATCGGTTCTAAGCACGGTTTGCGATTCATTTCCGGCTTTGTCCAGCCATTCTACCGGCGCCAGTAACGGGTTAGCCCCCGCAAATCCAATCAGCGGCACACCGGCCAGGATGTTCCGTTTGGTGTCCACATGTCGAGAGAGCAATTCCGGGCTGGCATAAAGTCCATATCCAATATCAGCAAGTTTTCGAACAACCATGTCGCCGGACACGGGCCGACCATAGGATAGCGCTAAATCCAGCATACCAAGTTTTACGGGCGCCGCCCCATGTGTGGTTTGTATGTCTACGGCCAATCCAGGGTAACTGGCCCAAAACTGCCCCATGCGGGGCGCGATCAAGGCGCTGCTAAGCGCAGCAGGCGCTGACATGCGCAAAATCGATTCGGCGCCTTCGTCTTCCGGGACAAAACTTCTGGCGATTCCTGAAATGCGCTCCTGAATGGGCCGCAATGACGCCATCAGGGCGCCCCCTTCCTGGGTTACCCGGTATCCCGTCCGGTCCCGCTCAAACAAGCGTACCCCCAGGGACTTTTCCAAAGCTGCAATACGCCGCAAAACGGTCGAGGCGTTTACACCCAAAGATTCCGCTGCGGCCGAAAGGCTGCCAAGCTCGGATACTGCCAGCGCATAGCGCAAATCATCCCAATTCATGACCCGTCATGCATAAAAGCAAATGATTTTTGCATTTATAGAGTGATTTGAAAGATACAGCCAGAGATAAAGGCCTGCTGAAGTGTTTTTTAGTTATTTAAGCATGCGCCGTCGCACCTGATTAATCCCGAAGAGCCCGCCAAGAAGCAGGGCCAGTGTTTCCGGTTCAGGAACATCATCGGCATCCAGACGTAACCTCTGACTATTGCTCGCGGTAAGCGCTGTCGCGCCTCCTCCGCCAGAAGACCCGCCAGTATATTCCCAGCCAATACGGTCGAATACCCGGCGGTCATTTTCGATCATTGGAAGGATGGACTTATAGGCCAGGGTTGGATCCATGACACCCGGCAGCACACCACTGAGTGAATCATCCCGCCAGTGGCTGGCCTGCCGCCCATCTCCGGTAGAATATCCCGTTGACAGCCGAAGCTCGACGCCAAGATCATCATAATAGGCCAGAGCGCCAGGATTTAGGGCGTGTCGTCAATGACACTGTGGTGTAATTGACGACACGCCCTAACTCTGAGCGTCGCCAGGGTGACAATAATATCCCCTGAAAAGCCAGAATTAAGCGCTTCATACCCGTAAAAGCATTACATCAGCGGCGATGGATCCGTTTATTTTCCCTGAAACACCGGCTTTCGCTTGTCCATGAAGGCGCGACGTCCTTCTTTGTAATCTTCGCTCTGAAAACAGGCTTGCACCATTTGCTCGCATACGTCGACATCAAATCCTGTCGGCTCTTTGTCTATTTCGATCATGGCCTGTTTGGCCGCCCGAATCGTGAGGGGTGCGTTGGCCGCTATCATCGCGCAGATATCCCTGACCGCCGTCTCGATCTCTGTATCCTCGACCAGACGGTTGATGAGCCCCATGGCAAGGGCTTCTTCGGCATTGAACTGACGGGCCGTAAAAAATATTTCGCGGGCAAACCCAGGGCCCACCAGATTCATCAGGGTGCGAATGCCCCCTTGCTGATAGCCAAGCCCAAGCTTCGCTGCCGGAATTGCAAAGGCCGATTGCGGCGTTGCGATGCGCAGATCACAATTGAGGGCAATGGCCATGCCGCCACCGATGCAAAACCCCCGAATCATGGCTATGGTCGGGAGCGGACTGTGCGCCAGCCGCCCATTCGCGCCATCAACAAAGGTTTCGTAAGCCTGCACGGCTTCGGGTGTCGCGCGGTGAGTTTCAAACTCGGAAATGTCCGCCCCGGCTACAAAGGCTTCATCGCCAGCCCCTTTCAGAACAATGACGCGGATGGCGCTATCGGATTCTATCTCATTCAGCATGCGCGGCAGGGCTTGCCACATATCAATGGACATGGCGTTGCGCCGCGCAGGATGATTAAAAATGATCCAAGCGACAGGCCCCTCCTTCACCATCTGCATTCGATCGCTGCCGTGGCTCATCCGCGCGTTCCCTTTACCGTTTTCAAATTATGCCCCGTTCCCGAAAACCGGCGATGGCGGCGGCATCATAGCCATAATCAGCCAAAACTTCATCTGTATGCGCCCCTTGCTCCGGCACAGGTCCGGTGATGTGAAACGGTGTACGGCCAAGACTGACGCCCTGCCCGACCAGTCTGATTTCACCCATTTCAGGATGCATGACCGGCACCGCCATACCCATATGTTTTACTTGAGGATCTTCAAATACCTGTTTGATATTATTTATAGGTCCGCTTGGAACACCAGCCTCGTTAAAGGCCTGAACCCATTCCAGACTGCTTCGGTGAATGATGATTTCCTGAATGATCGCATTGATGGCGTCCCGGTTTTTGGAACGGGCGCGCGGCGTAGCGAAGTCCGGATCGGTCAACAAATCGGGGCGTTTGATTGCCTCACAAAACCTGCGATAGATCGCATCGCCGGTCGCAGCAATATTGATATGTCCATCGCTGGTTTGAAACACGCCAGTAGGAATGCCAACCGGGTGGTTATTACCGGCCTGTGGCGGCACAACGCCATCCATCAGCCACCGGGCCGCCTGAAAATCCAGCATGGCCACCTGCGCCTGTAATAACGAGGTTTGCACCCACTGCCCTTCACCGGATTGTTCACGCTCCAGCAATGCTATCAGGATACCCTGCGCGCAATACAGACCTGCGGTCAGATCCGCCACCGGAATCCCCGCGCGCACCGGCCCCTGCCCAGGCAGGCCGGTGATGGACATTAATCCCCCCATACCCTGCGCCACCTGATCGAACCCCGCCAGATCACCATAGGGGCCATCCTGACCAAAGCCCGAGATACTGCCATAAACCAGGCGTGGATTGACGGCTCGCAGCGTTTCATAATCAATACCCAAACGGTGTTTGACGCCCGGGCGGTAGTTTTCCACGATCACGTCCGCACTCCGCGTCATATGCTTCAGAATATTCACCCCTTCGGGATTTTTAAGGTTAAGCGTCATGGCGCGTTTATTACGGTGGAGATTCTGGAAATCCGAGCTATTACGCGATCCACCCAGACCGTCATCCACATGGGCCGTGCGAGGCGCTTCAATCTTGATGACATCGGCGCCCCAATCCGCCAGTTGACGCACCGCCGTCGGCCCCGCCCGAACGCGAGTCAAATCCAGAACCCTGAAGCGGGAAAGTGGCCCAGCCGGTTTGGTTTGTATTGCGGGCATCCAGATTACTTGCCTCCCCGTTTGAAATAGGGCATTTGCGGTATAGGAACATCTCATCGATACTGAAGGCGCCGTGACCTCACATCCCCCCATAGCACTGAATATTACCGCAACGCCGGTCGAGAACATAGACCAGCTTGCGTGTGAATGGGACGATTTGGAACGCAGATCGGTGAATCATTCCTTTTTTCTGTCATGGCACTGGATTGGCAGTTGGCTGCACTGCTTGCCCGCGAAAATTAAACCGCTGGTATTACACATACGTGCTGACTCTCAAACCGTAGGCCTGGCTATACTGGTCAGCGGGAAAGTTCCCATTATCAGTAACGCACTAAATCTGTCACAAATTGCCTTGAATACGACCGGCGACAAACGGTTTGATATGTTAGCCATCGAATATAACGGCTTCCTGGCCGCCAGCGGCATGGAGGACATGGTAACGCACGCTGCATTAAACTGGTTGTTGCAAGATGGCGTTCTTAATCAGACCATTCAATTAAGTGGCATTGACGCTGATCTGACCAATATTGCCATCTTGCTCGCCTCTGAACATGAACGGCAGGCAAATCAGTTTAACGTCGCACCGGCCCCTTATGTGGATTTAGCCGCCATACGAGCAAGCGGTAAAGATTATTTATCCCATCTCAGCCGCAACAGCCGACAATCCCTGCGGCGTACACTTCGCTACTATGAACAAATGGGGCCGGTTGAGTATTATATTGCCCCAACGCGAAATGAGGCATTGGCTTTATTCATTGAGATGCAGAAAGTACATCAGAAATATTGGCGCTTGCGCGGTCAGCGCGGGGCGTTTTCGTACCCCTTCTTCAAAAAGTTTCACACGGAGTTAATCAAGACGGCATATGAAGACGGCCATATAGAAATGGCCAGGGTAACAGCAGGCGGCCATATTATCGGATATTTATATAATTTTATCTGGCGCGGCACGGTCTATGCCTATCAAAGTGGCTTTCTTTATGCCGGCAGCAGAATGGCCAAACCCGGATATGTTTCGCATTATATGGCAATCACTTCTTCCCTTGCGCTAGGCCGGGACATATATGACTTTATGGCTGGCGAAAGGCAGCACAAATCAAGCCTTAGCACCCGCAGGCGGAATTTATTCTGGTTGCGCTTGCGATCAAACCGGTTTTTGGTTCGTCTGGAAAATCTTGCCAGGGAGATTTTTTATTGAGCTGAGTAAGCGCATCCAGCTACGTTCCTCAAGGCAATGATCCATATTTCCTGACAAGCGTTTCCAACAGGCCGTCAACGCCGTTTGCAATCTGATCATAAATGTTCTCAAACATTTCAGATCCCCCGCCATATGGGTCTTCTATCTCCAAAGATCCGCGATGAGACCTGGATAGAGCGCCAAGCAATACTATTGGAGCAGCAATATCTGGGTGCCTTGCCCTGATTAAACTGACATTACTATGGTCAAAGGTAAGGATCAGATCAGTGTCGCCAGCAGATTCATCATCAAGAAATCTTGATCTGTTCGCGCCAAGGTCAACGCCCCATTTTTGCGAACTCCGAATCGCCTCATCGGGCGATGGCCGCCCTTCAATCGGATTGGTGCCTGCTGAGATAACCGAGAGATCGATTGGTCCAGCATTGGCATTTTGTAATTCTTGCAGCCGTTTTTTCAATAACAGTTCGGCAAACGGACTGCGGCATATATTTCCAAAACACACAAAAGCTATCTTTAACTGGCCCTGAGCAGCAGAGCGTACATTTTCAACAGCGTCCTCCGCGCGACGGCGCGTTAGCCACATGCCTGCCAACCGAATACCCGGCAGTCTGCTAAAAGCGTACGTAAAAAAATCCCGAAGCTCACGAAACCCTGGACGCGGATCATCGCGGACAAAAGTATCAATCGCCTCTGCGCCAAATAACAGGTGCCTGAATTCACCAATGCGATTTAGCAGAAAGCGTAAGCGTGGACCAGGCCCCTTGCCTTCAATCGCACCCAGCTCGTGAAAAAAACAATAAAGATCATTTATCAGGTTACGCGCAAAAAAATCGGTTTTGTAAACGTCCTGCGGCGCCTCTTCGCCATGCACAACAAGGCGGAACAGACGGTACGGAAAATCTGCACCAGCCGCCACCGCAAGCGGCAATCCTCCCCAAAACCGCCCATTCACCTCAATCAATATCCAGGCGCTCGTAATCGCGTTATAACGAAATTCAAACATTGCAACGCCGGTAAAATTCACACCCGCCACCAGACGGCTGCAGGCCAAACGAATATCCCGGGCGACTGCCATGCTTGCCCTGTATGAACTCCCCCCCCCTGATGGCGGTTCGTGGACCCGGCGATACTGAAAAGCCTGTAAAATACGGCCATTTGAAGCTAATACGCCAAGCCCAACCCCAAGGCCATCGAACCGTTCTTCGACAATATACTCACCCGTAACGTCTGACTTTTTAATATGTTCTGAAAGTAATTCCAGGCTTTCGAAACGCAGCACCTTGTTACGAGTGTAGAGATTTTCGGCGTAATATGAACTCACCGCCTTTAGAAAAAATGGCGGCGAAAGCTCTCTGCAAACAACCCGCACATCATCTCCATATCGCAGTACCCGGCCATCAGCCACCGGAACGCGACACGAGATCGCCAGCTCCCTCGTTTTTGCTTTGTCATAAAAAGCATGGAAGGCTGTATCGTTGATGCTGGTGATGCGCGCATGCGCGCCAAGGCGCGCCTGATGCAATTGAAATGGGATAAAAAATCGGTCATCACATGGGATAACGAGATCAAATTTTTCGCGTATCAATAATTTTTCAGTTGCCGCCAGCCAGGCGCGGCCATCGCCCGTATAGTAGGGTAGCCGATGAATCTGATGTACATATTTCGAGACCAGGGCCGGCGCAGAAAAGTCAATCGGCGCCACATGAACCTCAATCCCGCGCCGGCCAAGTGAACGAACGACTGTCAGGAAACTGCGTGTATCATCCCCCAGAACCAACACTTTGCCGGCAGCATTATCTCTCTTTTGCAAATCACTCATCTGTTGGGTGACCATAATCCTACACGGCTAGCCCATGCCTTAATGACGGCAACTGCCAAATGAAGCACCGAACGCAAACGAAAGTTTGCGGCAAGCTTATGCCGGACAAATGAGACGCTGGCTTGCGGCCCCATTTCCTTTTCAACAAGATGCGCCAAATTGCCAAAGCTGTGCATCTCGGCAATCAGGCAGCGCCTCAAAATCCGGGGATCGGACGTGTTCGCCTTGACATGATTAATCAGGTGAATGGCCGTCATCATCTTTTCCATATATTGCAAATTTGTCGAAGCATTCTTGCCAAGAGCCGGGTTGGGAATGTTATGTACGCCGATCACAACCGGACGATAGAGAATATCTCCAATGCCATCCATCGCACGCCAAAAAAACTCGCGATCCTCTTCATAGCGAATTGCCTCCCAAAATCCGCCAATCCTCTCAATTCTCGCCTTTCGATAAAGGCTGATATTGAGGTGTGGAAAGTGACTGCAATCGAGCAATGGCTCAAGCGGAAGCCGATACACGCCCTCGGCTGACGCTGACGCGCCCTTGGCGCTCCAGGCGCGCAACTCCGGTAGCCAGGACTCCTTAACAAGCTCTCCTCCAAGAAGGCTTGACTGGTCAGCAAAATATGCATCCGCCAAGGTCAACTGCAACGCATTGGCCGCCACCGTCAAATGGTCGCTAGCAGTCCAGAAATCATCATCATCACAAAATCCGACATAGACTCCTTTAGCCGCATCCAGTCCTCGATTTCGCGCCGCTCCTGGCCCGGAACCCCATGGAGATGGATGAGGCGGGCAAAGAAAGCGGAAGCGCGGACCGAGATCAAGCGCCATCTGCGCGTATGCTTCCAATACGCTGGCGCTGGATCCGTCATCGATTATGATGACCTCATAGTCTGTGAAAGATTGCGCGGCGATCCCTGCAAGACAATGACGCAGATCCTCCACCCGGTTACGGGTGGGTACGATGATAGAAAAGAAAGGCATATGCCGAGTCAGCCCTATAGCAAGAAAAAATCACAATATCCGGGCGCGAAAACGGATCAGCCTTTAATGAGATTCACCATTCTGGCAACTAATATCCGGGATCGACGACATTTGCACACCATCAATCAAATCCAGTCGCGCACCTGTTCCGCACCCGCAAAACGCCCCCCCAACTCTTCCCTGAAGTAGGACATATAGCCCTCGATTCGTCCAAAGAAAGAAGTTAACTCTGCCTCCGAATTGACATAGGGCGTGTGCCCGACCGCCACTGAAGGTGAGTGAAGGGAATAAACAAAAAGCCAGACCCCCAGGCTCTGAAGATACCGCGTTAATTGAATGGCGTCCGCAAGACTGAACCCTTCCGGAGACAACCGAATCCGCCGCGCTGCACCCATCCGGGAAAGCATGCCTTTTACGATAGGCGGGATTTTTTGGTAGTTTCCCAGAATAGGCCGGCCTCTTGAGCATAAGTAACCCAAAATGGCGCCACTATGGGGAACCCGCAAAATACGCTCATTTGGTCCGGCAAAACTCGGATACATGGAGCTGCGATAATAATTGGGCCCACCATCATTGCTAAAATCAAAGGGAGGCGAAGCGCTAAGGTCTATTTCAAAACCAAGGGATTCGAGTATGCCGACGGTGTTCTCACCATAACCATACCTTCCCGCCAAATATGTTTTGGGACGAATATCATAAGCACGCTCAATCGATTCGGTCAGGCAACGGATTTTCTCACGCTCTAATTGGACCGGCAAATTTCCCGGATAGGAATTTACTGCGTTCACTGCCTCCAAATGTGGGGGCGTCACCCAGGGATGAAGGTGTGCACCCAAAGTTGCGCGCTTGATGTCGACGGCTTTCCTGAACGCCGCCACAGCCTCTTCACGATCCGTAAGCGGATAGCCCATCACATAGGTTGGCGTAACACCGTATTTGTCGAATATGCCCTCTAACGCAGCCAGATGTTGAATATGACTTACACCGGTATTGGAGCGATCAAATGGCTGATCCCAGGGGAATTCTTCTTCCGTGTGGATTACCGTGATAAGCGTTGGCTGGATAACGGAAGTCATTCGTCCCTTCCCTCGCAGGGGGTCACCCGTGAGACAAATATACTGGTCCCGCATAACAAATATTCCGTCTCAATCACAACAACTTCATCCCAATCGAACAAACCCGATAGACACCCGAATATAAATTACACATCGTATAAATTACAACTAATGATGGGGTAATATGGCGATATCAAATTAATTCAGCATCGACGACCGTATCTTGTGCCAGCCATGCTCCAGGCAGAGAAAGTAGTACTTCTATTACCTTAACCGCTTATTACGTTGCTACGAATTCGGTGTTAAATATCCCGGTATTTGTCTGGCAAGCATGGATTATCCGAAAATTCGTGCCGGTCTCCCTTAATATTAGAAATCTCACTACAGGCTGCCGTGTAATTTTTTAACAATTCTGTCTTTAATTGTTTTGCTTTAAGCAGTACGGCGTGTAGGCTTGGGTATCCACAAAAAACCAAGAAAATAAACGGGAGGAAGTGGGGCATGCCGGATACACAAGGTGCGGATATTGGGGGAACTCTATACCAGCTAATGCGCCTGATGCGGCGTTACTGGCATGAGGGGGTGGTCTCCTCGCTTGACATGACTGGGCCGCAGTCCATTGTTATTGCTGGGTTAAAATCCCTTGGGGATGGGGTTAACCAGACCGAGCTTTCGAACTATCTGGCCATACACAAGGCGCCGCTGGCCTGCATTATCGACCAGTTAGAACAAAAAGGCCTGGTCGAGCGGCGGCTGGATCCGCAGGACCGCCGGGTACGGCGAATATTCGCCACGGATCGTGTGCGGGAAATTCACCCGCGCATGGAACTGGTCATGGACAGCCTGAACGCCAGCCTGACGGACGGTATTTCCAATATGGATATGCGTATTATCGACCGATGTCTTGAGACAATGCGGGATAATTTGATCATAGGACTGGGGGAAAATCGAATCCCTGCAACCATGGATGCGGAGCTGATTTAACGCTCCCCCTTGCTCCACTGATCTGTGCTGGCTATAAGGCCCGGTAAGTTGATCAGCGGATACAAGGATAGCGTTATGGCGATTGAGCGTACTTTTTCGATTATTAAACCCGATGCTACGGCCCGCAATCTGACGGGTAAGATTGCGGCCATGCTGGAGGCGGCCGGCCTGCGCATTGTCGCGCAGAAACGCCTGCATATGACCCGCGCCCAGGCCGAGGGCTTCTATGCGGTGCATAAAGAGCGGCCATTTTTTGGCGAACTTTGCACCTATATGACCTCCGGTCCAGTTGTCGTTCAGGTGCTGGAGGGCGATAACGCCATTGCCCGTAATCGCGAAGTGATGGGCGCGACCGACCCCGCCAAAGCAGCTGCAGGCACCATCCGCAAAACCTATGGCGAAGGCATTGAACGCAATTGCGTGCATGGGTCGGATGCGCCGGAAACTGCGGCGGAAGAGATTTCCTACTTCTTTTCCAGGATTGAAATCACAGGTTAACTCTCTGAAATAATTGCTATTTCACCTGAAACAGTAACCCTGCCTGCGGCAATCAGCCGCAGGGCCTCGGGGTAGCAGCGATGTTCTGCCTGCCGGATGCGGTCATGCAGGGATTCGCTAGTGTCCCCCGCCTCCACCGGGACTTCCGCCTGCAACAGAGTGGGCCCCGTATCCATTTCCGGGCGCACAAAATGCACCGTGCAGCCGGTGTGCCGCACCCCTGCTGCCAGGGCCTGTTCCACCGCATCGATGCCCTTGAAGGCAGGCAGCAGGGAGGGATGCACATTGATCAGCCGGTCATGCCATTGCTTGACAAAACCCGGGGTGAGCAGGCGCATAAAACCAGCCAGGCAGACAAATTCAACTCCCGCCGTTCCCAACGCTGAGTCAACGGCTGCATCAAAGGCCTCACGAGATGAATATTCTTTATGGGGGATGATCCGGGTCGGAATCCCTGCCCGCTTCGCACGCTCCAGCCCGCCTGCGTCCGCCCGGTTGGAAATCACGAGGACAATTTCCGCCGGAAAATCCGGCGCCGTACAGGCATCAATCAACGCCTGCAAATTGGTTCCTGATCCTGAAATCAGTACGCCTGTTTTCAGCCGCTTACCCTGCATTGCCGGTCAGCCCTTCATCAGATGGGCGCGGTACATGACCTTCGGTTCACCGTTTCCCGCAATCAGCTTGCCAACAGGAAATACGGTCTCGCCCCCGGCAGTCAATATCGCCATCGCGGCCTCGACCTTGTCCGGGGCAACCACCGCCACCATGCCGACACCGCAATTAAAGGTTTTCAGCATTTCAGCATCTGACATGGCGCCCGTGCGTTGCAACCACGCAAACAAAGGCGGCAACGGCCAACTGGCCAGATCCACTTCGGCCATCAGCCCGTTTGGCAATATGCGCGGAATATTTTCGGTCAGCCCGCCGCCGGTAATATGGGCCAATCCTTTAACGCCGCCGCGACGGATCGCCGCCAGACAGCTTTTGACATACAACTTCGTGGGGGTCAGCAAGCTCAGCCCAAACGTATGCTCCGAAGCAAAGGGGGCGGGATCGTCCAGCCCGATTCCCGCCTGTTCAACCAATCGCCGCACCAGAGAAAAACCATTTGAATGCAGTCCACTAGAGGCTATTCCTAAGAGTATGTCTCCGGCTGCAATATCCGCGCGTGGCAGCGCCTGCCCCCGCTCCACCGCCCCCACGGCAAAGCCCGCCAGATCATAATCGCCATCGCGGTACATGCCCGGCATTTCCGCCGTTTCACCGCCGATCAGCGCACAGCCGGTTTCCCGGCAGGCCAGCGCGATACCGCTGACAATCTCGCGGCCTGCCTCTACGTCGAGATGGCCGGTTGCATAATAGTCTAGGAAGAACAGCGGCTCCGCCCCCTGCACCACCAGATCGTTGACGCACATGGCGACCAGATCGATGCCGATGGTGTCGTGCCGCGCCAACTCAATCGCAATGCGCAGTTTGGTGCCCACGCCATCGGTGGCCGCCACCAGAATCGGATCGGTAAAACCGGCGGCCTTCAGATCAAATAATCCACCGAACCCGCCCAGCGACGCATCCGCGCCCGAACGGCGGGTGCCTTTGGCCAGTGGCTTGATGAGATCAACAAAACGGTTGCCGGCATCAATATCGACGCCTGCATCTTTATAGGTTTGCCCGTTGCCGGTGGGGTTTGAAGGTAGGTTCTCGCGCTCGGTCATGCGCCTTTCATACAGGCGAACCGGCCTGTTTGTCCATCATCCCTTCCCCGGCAACCGGAGAAGGGAGACGATGTGTGTTTGGACTATTCCGCCGCCTGCAGCAGGTCCATCAAGGGCGCGCCGGGAAGCTTTTTTACTTCTGGCATTACTTCCTTGGCGAACAGGCGCATGCTGGCCTCGGCATCCTTGTAGGGCATCCCCGCATAGCTGAACACGCCATTATAGGCGCCAGCGCCCGTGCGCGCCGTAAAGTTCCTGATGCGCTCATAGCATTGTTCCGGCGTGCCATAGACCTGAATGCTCTTGAAGAATTCAATGGTGGCGTCAACATTGTTCGCCACATGCGCCTGCATGCTGGCGTAGCTTTCATAGCCTTTGATATTCTTCAGATGATCACCGGCCATTTCATAATGGTCGATCACGGTCTTGTAATAGCCGCCAATATATTTGTGCGCCATTTCCTCGGCCCGGCCCGCATCCTTGTCGCAGAAGGTCCAGCCACCCAGAATCGGCGGCGGCGCTTCATGGCCATTCACTTCGCGGAAAATTTTGCGGTAATCGACCAGCTCTTTTTCCACATGCTCCCAGGGCTTTTGCGGGATGATCAGAATGCCTACGCCCAGGCGCGCCATGATCTGCGAGCTTTCCGGCGACACGGCGGCGGCATAGGTGCGGCCCTTGAAGGTTTTGAATGGGCGCGGGCGGATATCGCGTTTCGCCTGCTTGATATGCTTGCCGTTAAATTCACAGGTGCCGGATTCCAGCCCTTCCAAAATCATCTGGGCGGATTCAGTGAAATATTCGCGGCTGTCATTCTGGTCGCGGCCAAAGCCTTCGAATTCAACCCGGCCCAGACCCCGGCCAATGCCCAGAATCATGCGACCATTTGACATATTGTCCAGCATCGCCACTTCTTCGGCAACGCGCATCGGATCATGCCAGGGCAGGACGATAACCATCGAGCCGAGCAGCAACTTGTCGCTCTTGCCTGCAAAGTAAGACAGGAACTGCACCACGTCGGGGCACATGGTGTAATCGGTAAAATGATGCTCCACCCCCCAGATCGACTGGAAGCCCAGCTCCTCGGCCATCAGGCCCAGGCGGATTTCTTCGTTATATACTTTTTGATCCGAAAGTTTCGGATCGGTTCCCTGAAACACCAATGCTAAGCCGACATCCATCGCAATTCTCCCTGATTTTTATGATTGATGCGAAATTTGAGCATATTTGGGGGAGGAAAGCTATGATTTTTGGGGGCTATACCACTACTGTCCGGTTATTGACGACACGGTTGGCTGCAACATCTTGTGATACCTGTTATTTTTGATGATTTACAGGTGTCACCGACTTGAATGGCGAATCTGGTTCAGAATGCTTTCTCACTGTTTT
>Ga0209867_1000012_pt1 | contig 97120 bp, 87 predicted proteins | sample GWRWmT4_4Nov14_FD_187197 | JGI IMG/M metagenome (GOLD analysis project Ga0209867, IMG submission 187197) | Sand microcosm microbial communities from a hyporheic zone in Columbia River, Washington, USA - GW-RW T4_4-Nov-14 (SPAdes) (version 2) | ecosystem: Engineered > Artificial ecosystem > Sand...
AGACTGACCATCTCAAGTTCGGTTTGCTGGGCTATCGGTTTTTTCAACATACCCCATTGAATCAAAAAGCCCGGCGCGCCGCCAGGCTTTTCTTGACTTTGTCAGCAGTCTGAACGGCCCCTTTTAGATGGGGCCGTTTTTTATTTACGCTGGTAACAGGGGCGGACCTGCGCCCCTGTTTTATTTTTTAGTGGTGATGGCCTGCATGCGGATCAGCGGACTTGGCGTCCGGTGCGGGGCAATCGGCGATCATGACTTCTGTCGTGACCAGCAGGCCGGCAACCGATGCGGCGTCCTGGAGTGCGGTGCGCACCACTTTGGTCGGGTCCACAATACCGGCGGCAATCATATCGACATATTTTTCTGTCAGCACGTCAAAGCCAACATTGAAATTTTTCTCGTCCATCAGGCGGCCAGCGACAACCGAACCTTCCACGCCGGCATTTTCAGAGATCTGACGCAACGGCACCTGAATGGCGCGACGGATAATCTGGATGCCAACGGTCTGGTCGTGATTGGCGCCTTCAAGCTTGGCCAGCACCTTGGAGGCATGCATCAGCGCGGTGCCGCCACCTGGCAGAATGCCTTCCTCGACAGCCGCGCGGGTTGCATGCAGCGCATCGTCCACACGATCCTTGCGCTCCTTCACTTCCACTTCGGTCATGCCGCCAACGCGGATAACAGCAACGCCACCCGCCAGTTTGGCCAGACGTTCCTGCAGTTTTTCCTTGTCATAATCTGACGTGGTTTCTTCGATCTGTGCACGGATCTGGTTGCAACGGCCCACAATGTCCGGCTTCTTGCCGGCGCCATCAACGATGGTGGTTTCTTCCTTGGAAATATCCACCCGCTTGGCGCGGCCCAGCATCTGAAGGGTTACGCTTTCAAGCTTGATGCCCAGATCTTCCGAGATCACGGTGCCGCCGGTCAGAATGGCGATATCTTCCAGCATGGCCTTTCTGCGATCGCCAAAGCCCGGCGCCTTGACGGCCGCGATCTTCAGGCCGCCACGCAGCTTGTTGACAACGAGTGTCGCCAGCGCTTCGCCTTCGACGTCTTCTGCAATGATCAGCAGCGGCTTGCCGGATTTCACCACGGCTTCCAGCAGCGGGATCATCGCCTGCAGGTTGGAAAGCTTGGCTTCGTGCAGCAGGATCAGCGGATCATCCAGTTGCACGGTCATCTTGTCGGCATTGGTGATGAAATAGGGCGACAGATAGCCACGGTCAAACAGCATGCCTTCCACGACATCCAGTTCGGTTTCGGTGCCTTTGGCTTCTTCAACGGTGATGACGCCTTCCTTGCCAACTTTTGCCATGGCTTCGGCGATCATCTTGCCGATGGAGGCTTCGCCATTCGCCGAGATGGTGCCGACCTGGGCAATTTCTGCAGAGGTTTTGATGATCTTGGTTTCGCTCATCAGCTTTTTGATAACCTTTTCGACGGCCAGATCAATGCCGCGCTTCAGGTCCATCGGGTTCATGCCGGCGGCAACCGACTTCACGCCTTCGCGCACAATCGCCTGGGCCAGAACGGTGGCGGTGGTGGTGCCGTCGCCCGCTTCGTCATTGGTGCGTGACGCAACTTCGCGCACCATCTGCGCGCCCATATTTTCGAACTTGTCTTCCAGATCGATTTCCTTGGCTACCGTTACGCCATCCTTGGTGATGCGCGGTGCGCCAAAACTTTTGTCCAGAACCACATTGCGGCCTTTGGGGCCGAGGGTGACCTTCACCGCATCGGCCAGAATATCAACGCCACGCAGCATCTTGTCGCGGGCGTCGGTGGAGAACATTACATCTTTAGCAGCCATAATCGTTGACCTCGTTTTCTTGCAATTTGCGGGAATTCGCGTGGATTAGATGGACAGGATCAGTCGATCACGCCCAGAATGTCGCTTTCTTTGAGGATGACCAGTTCCTTGCCCTCGATTTTTACTTCCGTGCCGGAATATTTCCCGAACAGGACGCGGTCGCCTTTTTTGACGCTAACCGGAATGATCTCGCCCTTTTCGGTGCGCGCACCGGCGCCAACGGCGATCACTTCGCCTTCCTGCGGTTTTTCCTTGGCGGTATCCGGGATAATCAGGCCACCGGCAGTTTTCTCATCCGCCTCAATGCGCCGCGCCAGCACCCGATCATGCAATGGCCGAAATGTCATAGAGCAACTCCCTCAAGCTGTTGGCGCACATCTGACATGGCGCCAATTCGGTTCTCTGAATATACAATGGGCAGACATTTAGCACTCAGCATATGTGAGTGCTAAGCCCGTTGGTGATGTAGGCCATTGCTTGCGGCCTTTCAAGGAAAAAGTGCGGATGCGCATAATGGGGCTAACGGATGCAGACATATCAATTTTTAGTAATATATTGAATATAAAAGATTTTTTATGATTGCGGGTCCATTGCGCCGGTCAGGACGCGGGCGAATTGATCTGCATCGAATGGGCGCAGGTCTTCGATGCCTTCGCCAACCCCAATGGCGTGGATGGGCAGGCCAAATTTGCGCGCCACCGCCACCAGAATACCGCCGCGCGCGGTACCATCCAGCTTGGTCATAATCAGGCCGCTGACTTTGGCCACCTCGCGGAACACTTCCACCTGCGAAATTGCATTCTGCCCGGTGGTGGCGTCCAGCACCAGCAGCACCGCATGGGGTGCGGTCTCGTCCTGCTTGGCCAGCACCCGGTTGATCTTGCGCAGCTCTTCCATCAGGCCGGTCTTGTTTTGCAGCCGCCCCGCCGTATCGATCAGCAGCACATCTGCCTGCGCTGTGCGGGCCTGGGACAGGGCCTCATAGACCAGACCGGATGCATCCGATCCCTGATTGCCGGCAATGACTTTCGCTCCGGCGCGTTCGCCCCAAATCTGTAATTGTTCGATGGCGGCGGCGCGAAACGTGTCGCCTGCGGCCAGCATGACCGTGTGGCCTTCGCCGCGCAGCAGATGCGCCAGCTTGCCGATGGTGGTGGTTTTGCCGGTTCCATTTACCCCCGTGACCAGAATGACATAGGGCTTTTTGCTGGCGTTTATGGAAAGTGGCACGGCGGCGGGGCGTAAAATACCGGCAATCTGCTCCGCCAGAAAGGCGCGCACCTCTGATGCGGAAATATCCTTGTTCAGACGCTCCTTGCCCAGAGCCTGGGTCACTTCCATCGCTACATCCGCACCAAGATCGGATTGGATCAGTAAATCTTCCAGTTCCCCCAAGGTGGCGGAATCGAGTTTGGCCTTGGTGAAGATGCCAGTCACACCTTCGGATATAGCGGTTGCCGAACGGCTCAGCCCCTGACGCAACCGGCTGAACCAGCCCTTGCCGCCGACGGGTTCCGGCGCCGCCTGAATTTCCGCTACGGGATTTTCAGGCGTAATTTCAGGCGCCGCTACCGCCGCATCCGGTACGCTCTCGCCCTTTTTCTTACCCCATGGCAGGCGCATCAGGAAAACACCGCCGTACCGGTGCTATGGTCACCCGAAACGCCGGCGATCTGCACTATCTGCAACGCGCCGGGTTCGCACATGTGATCCAGTTCGACCTCTGTGTAACATTCGGTCCGTCCCCGCATGGCTGTTTCCATGAGAATAAGCCTGCGTGAACCAATCAGCCCCTGCAAATGCCGCTGCAACGCCTGTGCGCCCGCTGCGCGCAATTTCGCCGCACGTTCCTTGCGCACCGCGCCGGGCAGTTGCGGCATGCGCGCCGCAGGCGTTGCTTCACGCGCCGAATAGGGAAACACATGCAACCAGGTCAATCCGCAATCCTCAATCAGACGCAGACTGTTCTCGAACATCGCCTCCGTTTCGGTGGGGAACCCGGCAATCAGATCCGCGCCCAGCACAAGGTCCGGGCGCAGCGTACGCAGCCGCGCGCACAGGGCGATCGCGTCATTGCGCAAATGGCGCCGTTTCATGCGCTTCAGGATCATGTCATCGCCTGCCTGCAGGGACAGATGCAGATGCGGCATCAGCCGTTTTTCGCTGGCGACCGCCTCAAACAGCGCCTCGTCCAGTTCAACCACATCCAGCGAGGAAAGCCGCAAACGCGCCAGTTCCGGCACATGTTTCAGAATCTGCATCACCAGACGGCCCAGCGTGACCCGCCCCGGCAGATCGCCGCCATAGGATGTGATATCCACGCCGGTCAGCACCACTTCGCGATAGCCATTGGCGGCAAGACGGCGCACCTGATCGACCACTTCGCCCGCCGGCACGCTGCGCGATGGGCCCCGCCCGAAGGGAATGATGCAGAAAGTGCAGCGGTGATCACAGCCATTTTGAATTTGTACAAAGGCGCGCGCACGGCCTTCCAACCCTTCGATCAGATGCCCGGCGGTTTCGCGCACCGACATGATATCGTTGACGCGCACCCGCTCACTGTCGTGCGCACCGAAATCATTGCGTTGTGCCTGCGTGGTGTAACTGGCGCTATCCAGCTTTTCCATATTGCCCAGCACCAGATCAACCTCCGGCATATCGGCAAAGCGTTGTGGTTCAATTTGCGCGGCGCAGCCGGTAACAATGATACGCGCATCGGCATGATCACGGCGCGCCTTGCGCACCGCCTGCCGGGCCTGTCTTGTGGCCTCTGCGGTCACGGCGCAGCTATTGATGATAATGGCGTTTTCAAGTCCCGCGTCACGCGCGCGGGTGCGCATCACCTCGGCCTCATATTGATTGAGGCGGCATCCGAAATTGATGATTTGGGTTTCACTCATGGCGCAGCCAATAATTCGGGCGCCAGCATGCCGCGATAGCTCAGCGCGGCTGGTCCGGTCATATAGATATGATCATCGGCCTCGCGCCAGTCGATTTCCAGAACGCCGCCGTCCAGTTCCACCCGCACTTTGCGGTCCGCCAGATTTTTTCCCTTGCGCGCCGCCACAGCAACAACAGCGCACGCCGCTGTGCCACAGGCCTGCGTCACGCCGACACCGCGTTCCCACACCCGCAACCTTATATCGTTGTGCGCGCGGATTTGCGCAAACCCCACATTGGTGCGTTCAGGAAACAGCAGATGATTTTCCACCAGCGGCCCGATGCGTTCCGGGTCATGTGCGTTAACATCCGGCACAAAGAAAACGCAATGCGGATTGCCCACATTCACCACACCGGGAAAGGCCAGCACCGGATCGTCGATGGGACCGATTTTGATATCGACGCCGCGCGTATCCATGCGCTCTTCCAGGGGAATGTCCTGCCATTCAAATTTCGGCGCGCCCATATCGACGGTGATCAGCCCGCCATCCGCCGCCCAGCATTGCAGCAATCCGGCATTGGTCTCGATAACCGTCTGCTTCTTGCCGGTTCCTTCCATCATTAGCCGCGCGATACAGCGCGTGGCGTTGCCACAGGCGTCCACCTCGCCGCCATCGGCATTATAGATGCCCATGAAAATCTGCGCACGCGCGTTGCGCGGCGTTTTCATCGTGATCAGCATGTCGCCGCCCACGCCGCGATGCCGGTCCGTGATCCGCCGGACAAGGGCCGGATCCAGGGCAAGCTTCTGCTGGCGCAGGTCAATGATGACAAAATCATTGCCCAGCCCGTGCATCTTTATGAAAGAAATCGCGCTCATGGCCGCTATATAGGGCTTCCGGCCTTGGTAAATCCAGTTAGTTCGCACTAAGTCAAGATAGTGCTGGACCCCTTTTTTGGGATTCAGTAATATCTCTGTATTAGAGTGGCGCGGCCATATCACAGCCACCAGCCCCTTTGTGAGGAGGATCCCCCCATGAAACGCTTTATCCACTATGATGAATTGGCCCGCGACAGCCGGTTTATCCGGCAGAACAGCGCCGCCAGCAATCTGATGTCCATGTTGCCCGATGATGTGAATACAGTGGTGGATGTGTTCGAGAAATTCGATCCGCTGATTGAAGCGGCGACCCGGGGCACGGCAGCCGAACCCCTGTATGAAGAATATGGACCGGCCTATCAGCTTGTGGTTCTGAACGAGCCGATCCACGCTGATGACCCCAAATTAATGGAACGTCTGCGTCTGCGGGTGCATGGCATTCTGGTGGGTGAACTCCAGGCGTTGGAAGGGGCCGCACGGTCGCTGTGGGATTTCCCGGAAGCCCCGTGGGAATTCAAGATGAATATGGCCCGTCAGGCGTGGGATGAAGCCCGCCATGTGCAAATCCAGGAAAAAATTCTGGCCCATGTTGGCGGCGAGATAGGCCAGTATCCCGAAAGCACCTTCCTGTTCGAAGCCGCCTGTTCGGAAGACCCGGCCATGCGGGTGGCGGGCGTCAACCGCGGCCTGGAAGGGCTGGCCTGCGACGTGTTCCGCGACATGATCCGCTATGGCGAGGCGGCAGGCGACGAAACCATGAGTCAGGCGATGGATTTCGTGCTCGCCGATGAAATCACCCATGTGCGCTTTGGCAGCGAATGGGTGAAGGAATTCACCAAAGGTGACCCGGACTATCTCAAGCGCACCCAGGATTTCCGCCGCGAAGTGGACAAGCGTTTCAGCTTTGGCGGTGCGCGCAGTGCGCGTTCGGATGCGGCGATCCGCATTGCGGAACAGGATCGCCTTGATGCAGGCTTTACCCAGGCCGAGATCGACGAGATCGCCACGCTGAGTGCGGGCGGCCCCAGCAAGGACACGCTGAATAAAGCGGTCGCCATCCTGAAGGAGCGGCATAAAGCCCGCAAGGCGCAGGCGTTCACCAGCCAGAATGCTGCAGAATAGGGAGAAATAAAATGGCTGAAATTCGCATGTATCCTGGTGACAGCCAGGATGAACGCACCGCGTTTGCGCCCTATTCCGCATTCGATATTCCGGCGGACCTGCGCCAGTTGCATGGCCGCTATGATGTGGAAGCGGTGGCCTTGCGCGTACGCAATTGGCGCTATGCCGAAGAATGGACGATGATGACCCTGGGCGGCTGGGTCGCGACGGTTCCGGAACTGCCGGTCAAGACCGGGCTTGGCAAGATCATCTGGGACGGCGCTGTGGCGGCGGATGAATTGGGCAAGCGTTTGCCGGAATTACGTTGTGGCACCAAGGTCGGCCAAAAGGGATCGCAGGCCGGCAATCAGGGCTTTGCCCGCTTCATTCAGGAACTTGCAGATCCCGAACGGCCGGACCAGAGCATTGAAAAGCTGGCCGGTGTGTTTGATGTGCTGAAGCCGCATCTGGTCAGGGTCTATGAAAAATTCAATTCGGAAACCGATCAGATTTGCGATGCGCCCACCATCGAAATTCTGGAAGACATCATCCGCAAAACCAGAAAGCACATTGCCTGGGGCAATACGATTCTGAATGAACTGTGCAGGACAGATGCGGATAAAAAGCGCCGTGCGGCGCGCATTGCGCAACTGACGGCACAGCTTGCCGCCTGCGGCGGCGTGACCGGCGAAGAAGCGGTCGTCTCACATTAAAGCGGCTTCTGTTTAGACTGAATCACAAACGTATACTTCGTCATCGCGAGCGAAGCGTGGCGATCCAGAGTCTCACGCAAAGGCCTGAGTTTGTGGCTCCTTTGCCAGCCGTAGCCTTCTTGCGAAGGCTTGGTGGATTGCCACGTCGCTTCGCTCCTCGCAATGACGATTAAGCGGGGCGCTTCAGTCAAATAATGAAACAGTCTAGCGTTTGTTTATTCAGGTTGAATAATACCAGCGGCCCTATGCCCTGACCTGTCATCAGGCCGCTGGTATTACCTCTCGCCGATCAGCACCTCGCGCTTGCCGGAATGGTTGGGTGGGCTGATCACCCCCTGGGTTTCCATTTCCTCGATAATACGGGCCGCACGGTTATAACCGATGCGCAGGTGCCGCTGCACCAGACTGGTCGATGCGCGGCCCTGACGCGCCACCATGGCCACCGCCTGATCATACAGCGCACTATCGCCATCACCGGCCATGCCCATCATGTCTTCGGTGATTTCGGCATCTTCCGGATCAGCGGTGATCGCATCCAGATATTCCGGGCGCCCCTGCGATTTCAGGAAGGCCACCGCCTTTTCCACTTCGTCATCGCTGACATAAGGGCCATGTATGCGGGTGACGCGCCCGCCGCCCGCCATGTACAACATATCGCCCTGGCCCAGTAATTGTTCGGCGCCCTGTTCGCCCAAAATCGTACGGCTGTCGATTTTTGACGTGACCTGGAAGCTGATGCGGGTCGGGAAGTTTGCCTTGATCGTGCCCGTGATGACATCAACACTGGGACGTTGCGTCGCCATGATCAGATGAATGCCCGCCGCGCGCGCCATTTGCGCCAGGCGTTGCACCGCCCCTTCAATATCCTTGCCCGCGACCATCATCAAATCGGCCATCTCATCAACGATGACAACGATGAACGGCAGCGCCGCCAGGTCCATTTCCTGTTCTTCAAAAATCGGCTGGCCGCTGCCCGGATCAAATCCGGTCTGAACCGTGCGCTTCAGAATTTCGCCCTGTTCTTCCGCCAGCGCAACCCGCTGATTATAGGCGGCGATGGAACGCACCCCCAGTTTCGACATTTTACGGTAGCGGTCTTCCATTTCGCGCACCGCCCATTTCAGGGCGACGACGGCCTTGCCAGGCTCCGTCACAACGGGCGTAAGCAGATGCGGAATGCCATCATACATGGATAATTCCAGCATTTTAGGATCAATCATGATGAATTTGCACTGATCCGGCGGCAGGCGGTACAGCAGCGACAGGATCATGGTGTTGATGCCAACCGATTTGCCGGAACCGGTCGTGCCTGCGATCAGCAAGTGCGGCATGGCGGCCAGATCGACAACCACAGGTTCCCCACCGATGGTTTTGCCAAGCGCCAGCGTCAGCCGCGCTGAAGTATTCTCATAGGCGCTGGAAGAAAGCAGCTCGCGCAGGCAAACCATTTCACGGCGCGAATTTGGCAGTTCGATACCGATCGCATTGCGCCCTGGAATAACGGCGACGCGCGCGGATATGGCGCTCATCGAGCGGGCGATATCATCGGCAAGGCCAATCACCCGCGCCGACTTGATGCCGGGTGCGGGTTCCAGTTCATACAGGGTAACAACCGGGCCAGGCCGCACATTCAGAATTTCGCCGCGTATGCCGAAATCCTGCAGCACGGTTTCCAGCATGCGGGCATTCTGTTCGAGCGATTCATCGCTTTCCATGCGATCAATCAGATTGCCATTCCTGCCTTTGCTGGGCGGTGGCAGGCGCAACAGCGAAAGCGGCGGCAACTGATATTCACCCACACGGCCAAGATCAAGTGCGGCCTGATCGGCGGCGGCGGCACGTTTGCTTTTGCTTTCCCGCACATTATCGCCACGGGCAATGCGTGCGCGGTCTTGCCGGGGGGCGGCAAGTGGAGGGGTGATCTTTTCGCGGGCGCCCGAACCTCCCGCTGCCTTGCGCAAGGGCGGCGCACGATCAAAATCAAAACTGTGCCGTGCCGCAAGGCGTGGTCCTGACTGTTTTCGCTGGCGTTGCAGCCACAGAATGGCCATTCCTACAATGTGGGAAACAGCAGCGATCAGCGCCGAAATATGTGCAGCAATTCCGCGCCATTGGCCCGGCGTTATGGCCAGGGCGAACAGCAATGCAGGTATTGCAACCAGCGCCGCAAGTCCGCCAATCATCAGACCCGGCATTACTTCCAGTGCAGACACGCTAACCGGCAGTTTCGCAACCAGTCCCATTGCAAGACCCAGCAGGCCGTCCCCAAGCGCGCCGCCCAGCCCGACCCGCAATGTCCAGATGGCGGGCGCCGGGACGACGCTTAACGCAAGCGTTCCAAATGGCAGGCCCCACAACAGCCCCAGTGGGCGCCAAGGCCATAAAGGCAGACGCAATTCCCACACAATACGCAAACCCCACACCGCAAGGCAGGATGGTGTCATGATGCCCAGCACGCCCAGCCATTGCCATAAGAAATCCGAAATATAGGCGCCGGCAAATCCCGCACCATTCGTGGCGGGCGTGTTGACAATATTATTCCAGCTCGGATCCGCACTGGAATGACTGACCAGCGCAAGCGCCACAAATCCGGCTGCCGCCAGCATCAATGCGCCGCCAAGCCGGATCAGACTGTCGCGCAAAAACTGCTTTACCCCATCGGGCAACAGGGTGCGGGGTTGCGCCATGCTCAGTCCCTGCGTACGGGTCATGCCACTTTGCCTCATTTTGTTTCTGCTTCGAGCGTGCGGCGGATACGGCGCAGCCCCTCAATGGTTTCATCCAGCGGACCCACCAGCGCCACCCGGATATAGGGATCGCCCACAGCGCCACGCGCCAGATATTTTCCGGGCAGCACCTTAACCCCCGCCTCGCGCCACAGCTTCAATGCGGCGGCCTCGCCGTCCCCCACATCCAGCCACAAAAAGAAACCGCCAGCGGGCCGTGCATAGCCGAAGCGGCCGGCAAGAATTTCATCGGCGGCGTCAAATTTTTGCGCATACAGCTTGCGGTTTTCCTGCACATGCGCCTCATCCGACCAGGCGGCGGTGGCGGCGGCGTCTGCGGGCAGCGGATTGGTGGGGCCGATAGTGGCGCGAAAATTTCTGAACCGCGCAATCACCCGTGCGTCGCCCGCGACAAAACCGCTGCGCAGCCCCGGCAGACTGGAGCGTTTGGAAAGCGAATGAAACACCAGCACATTGGCAAAGGGTTCCGCCGCGCCGTCTGCGGCAAGCGCGCTGGCCGCCTGCAGGCCACCGGGCGGCGGATTTTGATTGTAAATCTCGGCGTAACATTCATCCAGCGCCAGCACGAAATCATGCGCCCGGGCCAGTTGAACAAGCCGTTTCAGATAGGCCATATCCGCCACCGAACCTTGCGGATTGGCGGGCGAGCATAAATAAAACAGCGCCGTGCGCGAAAGCAGTTCGGGGCTGAGCGCATCCAGATCAGGCAGAAAGCCGTTCGCGCGCGTCGCGTCCAGATAGACCGGTTCCGCCCCCGCCGCCAGGGCCGCCCCCGCATAGCATTGATAAAACGGATTGGGCATTAACACCGCAGCCCGCTGCCCATTCTTTTGCGGCGGCGTCACCAGAAAGGCAATGCTGAACAGCCCCTCGCGGGTGCCATTCAGCGGCAGAATGTGGCCTTCCATGTTCACCGGGTGGCGGCTGAGCCCATAACGCCGGTTCAGCCAGCGGGCCACAGCCGCGCGAAAATTGTCGCTGCCCTGAATGGGGGGATATTTGCCATAGTCCTTCAGACGCGCATTCAGAATATCGCCAATGAATGCGGGGATGGGATGCTGCGGTTCGCCCAGCGACATCAGAATGGGCGCGCCATCGCCGCCGGGCAGAACGCCCGCGATCAGTTTCGCCAGTCGCGGAAAGGCGTTTTCCGGCAGGCCATCGAGAACAGGGTTAAACATCGCGCACCTTGGGCGAACAGAACAAATGCCAAACGGCGCACCATAGGCTGTGCGGCTGATTCACGCAAGAGTCAACGAATCCGTATGCTTATAGGGGTATCCACAAGCGGACTGTCAGGTTAGGGGCCGCATCCCGCCGCTATAGCGAGATGATTTTAGGTTAGTCCATGCTACAAACTTGGTCTGTCATCCCGGATTTATTCCGGGATCCAGGGGCTGTACGCTAAGGCCTGAGTTTGGAACCCTGGACCCCGCAACAAGTGCGGGGTGACATCGTGCGTGTTGCGATTCGATCTAAACTCATCTGAGGCTAGATCGTTTTCTGTTTAGACTGAATCACAAACTTATACTTCGTCATCGCGAGCGAAGCGTGGCGATCCAGAGTCTCACGCAAAGGCCTGAGTTTGCGGCTCCTTTGCCAGCCGTAGCCTTCTTGCGAAGGCTTGGTGGATTGCCACGTCGCTTTGCTCCTCTTAAGCGGGGCGCTTCAGTCAAATAATGAAACAGTCTAAAACCCATAGCGCGTCTTCAGTTCCGGGTCTTTTTCGGACACCAGCCGGGCCAGATCGACCATGACCTTGGCCTGTTTCCAGGTGGCGTCGTCCTGCATCTTGCCGTCCAGCAGCACCGCGCCCGCGCCGTCCGGCATGGCTTCCAGAATGCGTTTGGCGAATAGCACTTCGTCAACTTCCGGGCTGAATACCCGCTTGGCGATTTCGATCTGGCTGGGATGCAGCGACCAGGCCCCCACACAGCCCATCAGGAAGGCGTTGCGGAACTGCGCCTCACAGGCTTGCGCGTCGGAAAAATCGCCGAACGGTCCATAGAACGCCTTGATGCCCGCAGCCTGACATGCATCGACCATCTTGGCCAGGGTGTAATGCCATAAATCCTGCTGAAACAGGGTGCGGTTGGCGCCGCCCGCAACGGCATCCGCCAGCACCCCGTAATTCGGATGCCCGCCCCCCACACGGGTGGTTTTCATGCCGCGCGAGGCAGCCAGATCGGCGGGGCCAAGACACATGCCATGCATGCGCGGGCTGGCGGTGGCGATCGCCTGCACATTATTGACACCCTGTGCGGTTTCCAGAATGGCGTGAATGAGGATCGGTTTGCGCACATTATGCTTGGCCTCAAGCTGCGCCAATATCTGATCCAGATAGTGAATATCCCATGGCCCCTCGGCCTTGGGCAGCATCACCACATCCAGCTTGTTGCCCACCGCCGCCACGATCTGGGTCAGATCATCCAGCACCCAGGGGCTGTTCAGGCAATTGATGCGCGTCCACAGGCCGGTCGCGCCGAAATCCAGTTTCTGCGCCACTTCGATGAAACCGGCGCGCGCGGCTTCCTTGGCGTCAATTGGAATGGCGTCTTCCAGATTGCCCAGCACCACGTCCGCCTGGGTGATCAGTTCCGGCACCTTGGCGCGCAGCTTTTCATTATGCGGCGGAAAGAAATGCACCACGCGCTCCGGCTTTACAGGAAGCGAACGCAACGGCATCGGCGCGCCAACGGCAAGCGGGCGGTAAAAATCGGCAGGCAGTTTCATGGCGGCTCCGGTCAGGTAAAAATTATGGCTGGCAGGTTACTGAAAAAATTCAGAAATGTCATCCTGAACGAAGTGAAGGATCTCGTGCCGTAGCCTGAGATCCTTCACTTCGTTCAGGATGACACATATGGATGACAGCTATAACAGATCACTGCTTGCATTGCGAGGCAGAGCGTAAATACGCGATGATCGCGCGGGTGTCCTTGTCGCCTTCGGGAAAGGCTCCGCCAAAGGCCACCATGCGGGAGCCTTCAACTCCTTCACTGATCACCTTGAAAATATCATCGTCAGTGGAGCCGTGCTTCCATTCACAATCGAACAGGAACAGCGCGTCCGTATTGCTGGGGGTTCTCTTGTGGCAATAGGCCCCACAGGTGCCGGTAAATAAAGCCTCGCCACGCGCGATTGCCGCCGGGTCTGGCGCAGCAGCCTCTTGCGCTTTCTTGTCGCATCCGCCCAAAAGCGCAGCAGCGGCAATGACCGCCGCCACTAAATTCCGTGTACGCATGATTTACCTGTGTAATTGAAGTTTGAGTAATGAGACCTGATCGAAAACGCTGTCGAATGGCGCGTGTGGTGGAATACCATGCGCGTTCATCAGCGTGGCGATCTCGCCCGACGCCAGCATTTCGCCCAGCGCGTTATCCGCCGCCTGACCAAGCTCCGCATCAGATGCGCGGGTGGCGACATGCTCGTTCCAGCGCAGCACCTCGGCAGGGCTGGTGCCCGGTTGTGGCGTACGCTTGAGCGGACCAAGGGCCGGACCCCAAACCAGCGCCGCATCCGCCTTGCCCGCCTGTAATTCTGCAATTTGTCCCTCGGGTGACGTTGCGCCAATCCAGGTAAGGCCCGCAGCCTGCGCCGCCATGTGACCAACCGTCATATATTGGATGACGATGCGCTTGCCCTTCATTTCTGAAAAATCTTTTGGTCCGCCGGGCGCCGCCACAAATTCAAATCCCGCACCATAATAGGGCTTGCTGAGGGTCAGCGCTCCTTTGGTCCCGCGCAGTGAATCCTTACCCGGCACAGAGGCAACAGCATCACACTGGCCTTTGGATAATTGCGGCAGCGGCAAATCGGAGCGTTCCGCTTCGGTCATTTTGTCCTCCTGCTCCACCCATACCGGTTGCAGGGTGCGGCCAATGCGTGCCGCCACTGCGCGCATGACATCCATATCAAAACCCTTGCCGCTCGCTTTATCCGCACGCGGCGCATCAAATTCACCAAAACACACGCGCAGGATTTTTTCCTGCGCGTGTGCGGAGGCTGCCAGATTTACACTGGCAACAATCAGTATACAGAACGAAAGGCGTTTAATCATTCACCCGCCGTGAAGACGAACAATTGACCGCCTTCTGGAATATTGGTTGGGCCGCCGCTCAGCGCGGTAATGGCTGACCAGCCACCCGAAGGAATGGCGACATAGGTCTTGCCATCCAGTTCATAGGCAACCGGCTGGCCCCGTCCGGCGCCCCCCATGCGGAAACGCCACAGTTCCTTGCCCGTGGCGGCGTCCAGCGCCAGCGCATGACCATCCAGCGTGGAACTGAAGATGACGCCGCCTGCGGTGCTCATTGCGCCGCCCATCATCGGATCGGGATCTTCATAGCGCCATTTGATTTCGCCGGTGGCGACGTCAATGGCCGAAAGCACGCCATGATCCTTGCCCTCAATCACGTCGACCGGGTTGGGCATACCGCCCAGAAGCGGGATGCCTTTCACATTGACCACGATGCCTTTGGCAAAGTTCTGGCAGCCTTCAACCGAAGGCACATAGGCAAGCTTGGTCAGCGGGCTATAGGTCGCAGTCCATGCGCCGTTCAGACCACCAAGGTTTCCGGGGCAAACCCGCATGGTGGGTTTGTCCTGCGGCATTGCAGCGGGGTCCACAATTGGCCGCCCGGCTTCATCAAAACCCTTCGCCCAGTTCAGCTCTTGCACATAGGGTTTGGCGAACAGGAATTTTCCGGTTGTGCGGTCCAGCGCATAGAAAAAGCCATTACGATTAGGCTGCACCACCGCTTTGACCGGCTTGCCAGCGATATCCATGTCAACCAGGAAAATGTGGCTGTTGCCGTCATAATCCCACACATCATGCGGGGTAAACTGATAATGCCATTTGCGTGCGCCGGTGTTGGGATCAACCGCGATGATCGAGTTTGAATAGAGATTGTCGCCTGCCCGCAAATCGCCATTCCAGTCGGGGGATGGATTACCCGTGGTCCAGAACAATGTGTCGGTTTCCACGTCATAGGCGCCCGTGGTCCAGGTTGGCGAACCGCCGGTTTTGTAGCTATCGCCCGCCCAGGTTTCCGCGCCGGGTTCGCCTGCTGCGGGAACCGTATAATGGCGCCACAGGCGCTTGCCGGTCTGGATATCATAGGCGTCAAAGAAACCGCGCACGCCATATTCGCCGCCTGCAACACCGGTAATCGCCTTATCGCCAACAATCAGCGGAGCCGAGGTGGCGGCAAACCCATCCTGGTACGGCGTAATTTCAGTATTCCATTTCACAATTCCGGTGCGCCGTTCAAGCGCCAGAATATGCGCATCAAGCGTGACCATCAGCACCAGATCGCCGGAAATCGCTACGCCCCGGTTTACCGGGCCACAACATACCTTCAGGCCTTCGGGCAGCGCATAATCATAGCGCCACAACATTTCACCGGTTTTTGCATCCAGCGCCATCAGACGGTTATGCGACGTGGTGATATACATCACACCACCATAGATTACTGGCGAGGTTTCAAATTGTCCCGATGTGCCGGTCGGAAAGGACCAGGCCACTTTCAGCTTTTTAACAGCAGCGGGCGTCAGGCCCTTGATCGGGCTATAACGGTGATTGGTGTAATCGCCGCCATACATTAGCCAGCTTGCGGGATTGGACGTTCCGGCCTTCAGCATCTTGCCGGTTACGCCTGCTTCCGGGCCAACTGGCTGCTTGGCTGGGGTTTGGACGATGGACGGTGAAGAGAGTATGTCGGAGGATTGCCCCGCCGTTTGCGCCGCCAGCGCGCCTGAACCATGGCCAAGCGCCGATAAACCCATAGCTAAACCTATAGCCAAACCAGTAAGCCACTTCCCTGCCTGCCGCATTTCCACCCTCATCTGTTTTATTTGTAATCCGTTACTGTCAAACTACACAAGAAACGCCTGCCCGCAAAGCGGCGATTTATTTCCGCCATAATTTATGTTTAAGAAGCCTATACTGGCCTGTTCCGTGAACGTTCCGTAAAAAGGAAAATTTGATGCATCCCCGGATTTTTGCCGCCCTGCTGAGCCTGTTCATTGCTGTTGCCGGCCCTGCCCGGGCAGACGAGGCGGCACAGGATCTGGTGCGGCAGTTTCTTGCCGCCATCACCCCGCCCGGTGCGAAAATCAGCTTTGCCTCGGCCGACACCAGCGGCGCAACCATCACCGTTCGCGATGTTGTGGCCCATGCAGAATCAGCGGGCGGCGAAGAAACCGTGCAGCGCATTGGCCAGATACAGTTGCAGGGGCTTGAGGCGCTGCCATCCGGCCTGTTCCGGCTGGACCAGTTGCGCGCCGAAAATATCCGTATCGACGGCGCATCGGATTTGCAATTTTCCGGACCGGGCAGCGTGCGCATCGCCACTGTCACTGCGTCAGGCATTGATGGCGCGCGCATCAGCGCGCTGGCGCTTTCCAATATCGACCTCAACGCCTCTGCTGCCGGGACGGCCTATGCCATCCGCATCGCCAATGCCAGCATGAACAATGTGGATACGCAATCTGTGACCCGCGCCGCTGTGCGCGCGCACGGTGATCCGCAGGCGGCGCGGCGTGAAGACGCGCTGCTGAACAGCCTGCTGAACAGCAATTCCTACAGCGCATTGCATTTGCGCGGCGTGAATGTGCGCAAGGGAAAAGCCGAACTGCTTTCCATCGCGGAACTGAATTCTGATCCCGATGGAAATTACGCACCCTTTCCGGCATCCGGAAATTTTTCCATTCGTAACGCCAGCCTGGATTTGCGTGATCCGATGGCGGCGTCCCTGCGCCAATGGCTGGGGCAGGACCGGCTGCAATTCGATCTGGAATCACGGCATCATTTCAGCGCGCCAGCATCGCACACATGGGACACCACATTAAAACTGTCCCCGGACGCGATCCTTTCCGGAACCTGCAGCGCGCAAAACCTGAATGGGTTTTCCCCCGCCCTTATCCGTCAGGCGCAGGCAGCCAGCCCCAGCTCCGCCACATTGCGCAAATGTGACCTGAATTTTACCGGCACGGAATTTGCCGATCGCTGGCTGGCGCAGGACGGGGCCAGACAGGGCCTGACGGTTGAGGAGGCGCGCGCCAAATATCTGGCGGGCTCCCTGCTGGTGTCACTTGATCCGCAAACCGCCAACGACCCGATGACCATGCAACTGGTCAGCGCCGGACAGATATTCCTGACCCAGCCGTCACGCCTGAACATTCAGCTTGCCCCGCCCGGCGGCCTGAAATTCCCTGACAGCATCGCCACCTTTGTCATGCTGTTTCAGGGCGGTCCGGACCAAAAACAGCAGGCGATGCAAAAGCTGGGGTTGCGCATAGAGGCCGTGCCGTTGAATTAGGGCGTCAAACTTCGAATCTTCCCCGCACGCCTGGACCGTTTCCTGATCGGGCGGAATCAGCCCCTCTTGCATCCCGCTTGACCCCCTCCCCTTATAAGGGGAGGGACAGGGAGGGGATCAGGCGGATCACAAAGCGGTCAATTCCTCACGGCCATTTCACCACGGGCGGCATGGACGACAGGATCGCGTCCACATTGCCGCCGGTTTTCAGGCCGAACGTGGTGCCGCGATCATACAGCAGATTGAATTCGACATAGCGCCCGCGCCGGATAAGCTGGTGTTCGCGCTGTTCCGGCGTCCAGGCCTTGTTCATATGTGTACGGACGATCTGCGGATAGACGCCCAGGAACGCCTCGCCCACATCGCGGGTAAAGGCGAAATCTGCGTCCCAGTTTCCAGTGTCGTGATGATCATAAAAAATGCCGCCAACGCCGCGCGGTTCACTGCGGTGCGGCAGATAAAAATATTCATCGCACCATTGTTTGAAACGCGGATAATATTCCGGGTCATGCGCATCACAGGCTTTGCGCATCGCGCCGTGAAAAATGCGCGTGTCCTGGCTGTCTGGAAACATCGGCGTCAGATCTGCGCCGCCGCCGAACCAGGCTTTTATATTTTCACCGCCGCCGCTGACAATGTGCCGCGTGTTCATATGCACGGCGGGCACCAGCGGTGACTGCATATGCGCGATCAGGGAAATCCCCGCCGCCCAGAAACGCGGATCGCTGCGCTGCCCCGGCATCTGCGCCAGCATCTCCGGCGTAAATTCTCCGTGCACGACAGAAATATGCACACCTGCTTTCTCGAACACCCGCCCGCGCAGTATCGACATTTCGCCGCCGCCGCCCGCATCGCGCCGCCAGGGCGTGCGCACAAAACGTCCCGCCGGGCGATCGGAAAAACTACCGGTCAGATCGTCTTCCAGCCGTTCAAACTCTGCGCAAATACGATTCCGTAGCGTGGTGAACCATGCCGCCGCCCGGGTTTTACGTTGCTCTACACTATCACTCACCCTGCACCTTCTGAATGCGCTGAAAATCCATTTAACTGACGCAACCCCTCACCCAGCACCATCGCGGCGCAAAGCGCTACATTAAGCGAACGCCGCCCCGCCAGCATCGGTATGACCAGCCGGGCATCGGCGCGATCATGCACCTCATCCGGCACGCCTGCACTTTCACGGCCCAGCATTAGCGTATCACCGGACCGAAAGCGAAACGCAGTGTACGCAATTGCCGCTTTTGTCGTTAACAGGATCAAGCGCCCCTGACGTTGATCCAGATCAAGGCGAAACGCCGGCCACGAATCGTGGCGCTGCATTGCCGCCATATCCAGATAATCCATGCCCGCGCGCTGCAAACCCCGGTCGGTAAGGACAAAACCGCACGGCTCGATTATATCCACGGGCACCCCAAGACATGCGCCCAGACGCAACAGGGTACCCGTGTTCTGAGGGATGTCCGGCTGATACAGGGCGATCCGCAGCATTCTCCTACTATTTCCCTTGGGTAAAATAGATGATCCCAAACCTTATCTGCGTACTATCTCTGGACAAGCCGTTTTTCTAATGCGAAAAGTGCGCGTTCATTACGTCAGCGCCGGGGGGCGATGCCTGTATATATCGCAGCCATCGCAATGCCCATAGCGCGTAAGCAAGAGGGAAGCGATCAGTGACTGCTGGCCATGCGGAAGAACCCACCAGACGGGATTTTCTCTATATTGCAACAGGCGCCGTAGGCGCCGTAGGCGCAGGCGCGCTAGCCTGGCCATTTATTGATCAATTGAACCCGGATGCGTCGGTAAAGGCGCTGGCCTCAATTGAGGTGGACATATCCGCCATTCCCGCGGGGGCGGCGATCACCGTCACCTGGCGCGGCAAGCCGGTATTCATCCGGCATCGCTCGGCGCAAGAAATTTCCGCCGCCGCCGAGGTTAACATCGAAGAACTGCGCGATCCGCAAACCGACGCGGCCCGGGTGCAAAAGCCGGAATGGCTGATCATGGTTGGCGTGTGCACCCATCTGGGCTGTGTGCCGCTGGGCCAGAAAGGCGATTTCGGCGGCTGGTTCTGCCCCTGTCATGGCTCGCATTACGATACATCGGGGCGCGTCCGCAAAGGTCCGGCGCCACTGAATCTGGCCATACCGGAATATGTCTTTCTCGATGATAACCGGGTCAAAATAGGCTAAGGGGCGCAAATAATGAGCGGACATACAGAATTCCAACCCACCAGCGCGCCCGCCAAATGGCTGGAGCGGCGGCTGCCGATCCTGAGCCTGATGCATGGCGCGGCCATCGCCTTTCCGACGCCCAAAAATCTGAATTACTGGTGGACCTTTGGCGGCATTTTGATGTTCTGCCTGATGACGCAGATCATTACCGGCGTCATTCTGGTGATGCATTTCACGCCGCATGTGGACCTGGCCTTCGCCAGTGTCGAGCACATCATGCGCGATGTGAATTATGGCTGGCTGATCCGCTATATTCATTCCAACGGCGCGTCGATGTTCTTTCTCGCCGTGTATATCCATATGTTCCGTGGCCTGTATTACGGTTCGTATAAGGAGCCGCGTGAGCTGATCTGGATTCTGGGCATGGTGATTTACCTGCTGATGACGGCGGCGGCGTTCTTTGGCTATGTGCTGGTCTGGGGGCAGATGAGCTTCTGGGGCGCCACCGTGATCACCAATCTGTTTGGTGCGATCCCGGTGGTGGGCGACACGCTGCTGGCCATGCTCTGGGGCGGCTTTTCGGTCGATAATCCGACGCTGAACCGCCTGTTCAGCCTGCATTATCTGGTGCCGTTCCTGATTGCGGGCGTGGTGGTGCTGCATATCTGGGCGCTGCATGTGCCGGGCAACAACAACCCGCTGGGCATCGATGTAAAAGGTCCGCAGGATACGGTGACGTTCCATCCCTATTACACGATGAAGGATACGTTCGCCGTCGTGCTGTTCATGCTGTTCTTTGCGCTGTTCGTGTTTTATGCGCCGAATTTCCTGGGCGAACCGGACAATTACATTGAGGCCAACCGGCTGTCCACGCCTGCGCATATCGTGCCGGAATGGTATCTGCTGCCGTTCTACGCCATTCTGCGTTCGATCCCGGACAAGCTGCTGGGCGTTATCGCCATGGGTATCGCGATCTTTGTGCTGTTCCTGGTGCCCTGGCTGGATACGTCCAAGGTGCGTTCGGCGCGCTTTCGCCCGCTGTACAAGCAGTTCTTCTGGATATTCCTCCTCGACGCGCTCATCCTGGGCTATATCGGCGCAAAACCGGCGGAAGGCATGTATCTGGTGATCGGACGGCTGGCGACAGCATACTACTTCGCCCACTTCTTCCTCATCATGCCCATTCTGGGGCTGGTGGAAACGCCCAAGCCGCTGCCTGAAAGCATCTCCAAATCGGTGCTGGGCAATGCTGCATCCGGCAAAGCGGCCTAAGGGGGGATGAACATGAAAAACAAAATGCAGATCACACTTCGTTCGGTTTTGCTGGCCACCGGCATTGCAGTGTTGCCCCTTGGCGCAGCGCAGGCCAGCGAGGGTGCAGAGCTGAAACATGTGGACTGGAGCTTTGCCGGCCCGTTCGGCACATTCGACCGCGCCCAGCTAAAACGCGGCTTCCAGGTCTACAAGGAAGTCTGCGCCGCCTGTCATTCGGTCAAGTTTGTATCCTACCGCAATCTGAGCGAAGCGGGCGGACCCGAATTTACAGAAGCCGAAGTCAAGACCATCGCAGCCGCCAGCAATGTCACCGACGGCCCCAATGCCGACGGCGAAATGTTCGAACGCCCGGCCGAGCCCAAAGACCGCATCGTCAAGCCGTTCCCCAACGACAATGCCGCGCGCGCCGCAAATAACGGCGCGATGCCGCCCGATCTGTCGCTGATGACCAAGGCGCGCAAGAACGGCCCGGATTATGTCTATTCGGTTCTGACCGGCTATGCCGATGCGCCTGCCGATGTGGCCATGGCCGATGGCATGAATTACAACCACTATTTCCCCGGCCAGCAGATCGCCATGCCCGCCCCCCTGTCAGACGATCAGGTCACCTATGAGGACGGCACGCCCGCCACGCTGGACCAGATGGCGCAGGATGTGGCCGCCTTTCTGACCTGGACGGCGGAACCCAAGCTGGAAGACCGCCATAAATTGGGCTTCAAAGTGATCATCTTCCTCACCGTCCTGGCCGGACTGCTGTTCGCAACCTACAAACGCATCTGGAAAGACCAGCATTAGGTTGAAATTCCCAACAAGCAGGATCGTTCGATGTCTTCAAAGAATATATTCGAACGCTACCTGCTGGCGCTGAGAAAAACACCGCTTGACGAAAAAACCGAGCACACGGATCGTGCGGCGCTGCAATCGCTATTGCAGGCAATGGCCGATGAGGGAGCCGGTGGAATAAATGTTCAGCACGAACCCAAGCGCGTGGCGGATAAGGGCGCGCCCGATTTCAAGATCAGCAAGGCCGGCCTCATTCTGGGCTATGTCGAGAACAAGGCCATCGGTGAGAACCTCGACAGGGTTCTGAAATCCGATCAGATCAAAAAATATAAAACCCTGTCGCAAAATATCCTCCTCACCGATTACCTGCATTTCATCTGGATCAACAAGGACGGTATCCAGCGCGAGACGCTCTGCCATGCAAGCGATGTTGAGAATCCTAAATTCCGGCCGCGCGAGGATCGCGTAGATGCTGTCACCAAACTTCTGGAAGCCTTCTTTTCTACGGCGCCGGAAGGCATCGGACGGGCGCAGCAGCTTGCGCTGGCCCTTGCGACGCGCAGCAGGCTGTTGCGCGACTATCTGGGCGAGGAACTGGTGCGCCAGGAGCGCGAGCACAAGGAAGGGCGGCTTTTCGGGCTGTTTCAAATCTTCCGGGATCAGATATTTCATGAACTGACGCTTGGCGAATTTGCCGACGCCTTTGCGCAGATGCTGGCCTATGGCCTGTTTCTGGCGCGGCTTAATTCAGATCAGCAGCAGGTGACACTGCACAATGCGCGTGAATATGTGCCGGGTTCTTTCCGCCTTATCCGGGAACTGGTGGATTTCCTGAACGAGCTTGAAAAGCCCGAATACCGCGACGTGCGCTGGGTGGTCGAGGAGGTGCTGTCGATTGTCAACGGCCTGAAACTGGCGGCTATTCATGAAGACCTGTCGTTCCGGCGGCGCAAGGCGATCAGCCGCAAGGTGCGCGCAAGCGACGAGGAAGAGCACCGCCTGTTTGAGCGCGATCCGTTCATTTATTTCTATGAGGATTTTCTCAAGGCCTATGACCCGGCCATGCGCAAGGGCCGGGGCGTCTATTACACGCCCCCGCCGATTGTGAATTTCATCGTGCGCGCGGTGGACGATATTCTGAAAGATAGTTTTGGCATCCACGACGGCCTTGCCGATGAAAAGCGCGTGACGGTGCTGGATTTCGCCTGTGGCACCGGCACCTTTCTGCTGGAAGTGTTCCAGCGCGTCTTCGATACTATCGGCGGGCCGGACACAGGGCGCGCCGATCTGGTGGTGCGCAAGCACCTGTTGAAAAATATGTACGGCTTCGAATATCTGATCGCGCCCTACACCATCGCGCATCTGAAGCTGTCGCAATATCTGCGCGATCAGGGGCATCCGCTGAAAGAGGACGAACGCCTTCAGGTTTTTCTGACCAACACGCTGGAGCCTATTCACCCGGAACCAAACTTTTTGCTGCCCGCGATCACGGCGGAAACCGAGGCCGCACAGGCGGTAAAGGACCAGCCCATTCTGGTTATCACCGGTAATCCGCCCTATTCGGGCCATTCCAAAAACAAGGGCGCGTGGATTTCTGCCGCCATTGATGGCTATAAATTTACGTTTGAGACAGACGAAGCCGGGCAGGAAATCAAAAAGCCGCTCGGCGAACGCAATCCCAAATGGCTGAATGACGACTATGTGAAATTCATCCGTTTCGCCCAGCTCAAGATGGACGCGGTTGCGGAGGGTGTCGTTGGCGTCATCACCAATCATTCATGGCTCGACAACCCCACTTTCCGGGGCATGCGCCAGTCGCTGATGCGCAGTTTCGAGCAGATTTACGTTCTCGACCTGCATGGCAACGCCAAGAAAAAAGAACGCGCGCCGGATGGCTCCAAGGACGAAAATGTCTTTGACATCGAACAGGGCGTGGCGATCAGCCTGTTCGTGAAAAAGCCCGGCCTGGAACGCGGCATCTGGCGCGGCGATCTGTGGGGCAAGCGGTTGGAGAAATATAAGGCCGTGGCGGAGGGGACGCTGACAAGCCTTGATTTACAGACGCTGCAACCTGTGACCCCATTTTATCTTTTTATACGGCAAGACAAGGCACTTCGGAACGATTATGAGGCTGGTTGGAGCCTCCCATTGATATTCCCAATGAATTCAATGGGAATAATGACCAAGAGAGACAAAATAGCGATCCAATTTGAACCAGAGAAAATCGCAAAAATTATTTCAGACTTCAAGCATTTGGACCGTAGATCATTGGAGGAACGATATTTAGGAATTGCAGATTCCCGAGATTGGAATTTGGACGGGATCAAGAAAAATCTCGATGACTTTGGAACAGATGAAAAATTGATTTTACCTGTTCTTTATGCGCCATTTGATCATCGGTTCACATACTACACAAACAGGTCAAGGGGTTTTCTAGCCTATCCCGTGTTTGATGTGCTTCAACACATGCTCCAACCAAATATTGCCATCACATCAATTAGAAAGGCAGACGTTATTGGCGAATGGGACTTCGCGTTTGTAACATCGGGCTTGATGGTTCACCACGCACTTTCAATAAAGGAGGGCAATTACGTTTTTCCGCTCCTCGCGGAGGGTGCTGAAAACCTCTCCCCCGACTTCCGCGCCTTTCTCGACGCTCGCTATGATCATCATTACACGCCAGAAGAAATTCTTGGCTACATCTATGCCGTGCTGCATGCGCCTGCTTACCGCACCAGATATTCTGAGTTCCTGCGCATCGATTTTCCGCGCGTGCCGTTTCCGGAGGCGGCGGAGGATTTCGAAACCTTGTCGCGCCTCGGCTGGGCGCTGGTGCAAGCGCATCTGCTGCGCGAGCTGCCGCGCCGTGGATTGGCCGCTTATCCGGTCAAGGGCGATCATGTGGTTGAGGCGGTGCGTTATTCCCCCGAGGAACAGGCGATCTACATCAACAGGACCCAGCACTTCAAACCCGTGCCGCAGGCGGTGTGGGAGTTCCACATCGGCGGCTATCAGGTGCTCGATAAATATCTGAAGTCGCGCAAGGGCAGGACGCTGTCGCTGGATGAAATCCATCACATCGGCGCGGTGGCCGATTGCCTTGCCTTCACCATCGGACAGATGGCCAATATTGATACGGCCTACCGGGCGGCGTTTCCGGAGCAGGGATAATATTGGAGCCAAGTGATTTCAGGTTTGTTCATTTTTCTAGCCCCCCACCCCAAACCCCTCCCCACTAGGGGGAGGGGCTTTACCACCCGCTCTGTTCTTCTCCCTCCCCCTTGTGGGGAGGGCCGGGGTGGGGGGGCCGTATTAAAATCAAACATAAACTCATTGCATTTCAGGGTATAATTGATCCATGATTCGCGACGAAACCGGATAAACCCATGTCCCGCGCCAGCACACCGGACCTTTTTGAAACTGCGGCCCAGCCGGACCTTTTCGGGGCCGGGGCCGGGGCCGCGCCCGCCTACCGGCCTGACCCGGACAAGGTGCGTTCGCGGCTGCATAAAATTCTGGCCGAGGCGCGCGCGGCGCAGAAACTGCCATGGGAGCGGACAACCGTCTCGCTTTACCGCACCATCTTCCCGCAGATGAGCCTTTGGCTGCCCGAGGACGAGGCCGCCCAATTCCGTCTTGAGTTTGAAGCCGAAATGGCGCGGCTGGAGGCGGGTGACGCGATCAGCGCTGCATGATAAACGCATTACCTGTGTGATTGAGATCACAGCGCAAGGCCGCTGTGTTCGCGTGGGCCTGATTACCCGATATCTTCCCAGACGATGCGTTTGCGCATCAGGTCTGCATGGCGCTTTTCGAGATAGGCGTCGGAGCGGCCGATAAACTCCTCCATTTCCTTGCGCGCGCGTTCCGCGTCGCGTGAGACGATGGCCTGATACAGGCTTTCATAGGTTTCGATCTGATAGCGCTGTTCGCGTTCGGAATAGTTCAGCGTGATGCCGGAGCTATTGGTCATCATATGCACCGAAGACACCAGCAGGCCAATGGCCGGATTGCCCGACGCCCAGGCGACAAGATCGTGAAATTTGCGATTTTCGTCCTGATAGGCGTCAATATCGCCAACGCAGCCACGCAATTTGGCGATGCATTCTTTCAGCCGCTCCAGATCATCATGGCGCGCATTGCGCGCCGCCATCGCGGCCATGCCGGGGCTGATCACCTGGCGCAATTCGATCAGCGACCGGAACGGCGCATCCAGGAACTGCAACAGCAAAGCCAGCGTGCTGGCCAGATTGCGGGTATGCGGCTCGCCCACCACCGGGCCACCACCGGGCCCCGGCTTGATGCTCAGAACCCCCTGCAATTCCAGAAAGCGCAACGCCTCGCGCAGGGTGGCGCGCGCCACGCCATAACGCTCCACCATCTCATGTTCGGGCGGCAGTTTCGCGCCGGGCAGCAGATGCTTGTCGGCAATTTCGCGCACAATCCCCTGCGCCACCCGGATCGCCATCTTGGCCCCGCGCGCGTGAACGCCATTACTGTCCTTGCCGTCCTTGCCGGGAAACCCAATCAGGTTTCCCTCAGCCGATGCTGATTTATCTGTCATGCCCTACACATAGCAGCTTTGCCGCCCCCGGTCAGCCTAAAAGCCTGTTAAGGCTGCGAAACGTCGCCTCGCATTCGCGCATCATGTTGTCGATGATCTGCGCCGCCGGAAGCACATCGTGAATGCCGCCAATGCCCTGGCCGGCGGGGAGGCAGGCGCGGTCGGGGTCGACAAGCTGGCCGGGGCCTTGCGTCACGCCCATCACGCCTGCTTTAAGGCTGGTGACCATCTGTTTGGGGAAGGGCTGCAACTCGTCCTTGCGCTTTTCCCAGTCATCGACATAGGCGTTGCGGATGACGCGCATGGTCTTGCCGGAAAAGCATTTGGTGACGAGGGTGTCGGCGCCGCCATGCGAGAGGATCTGTTCCTGATAGACGCGGCCCGCGCGCGCCTCGGTCGCGGCAATGAAGCGGGTGCCGACCCATATGCCCTGTGCGCCCAGCGCCAGCGCCGCCGCCATGGTGCGGCCATCGACAATGGCGCCCGCCGCCAGCACCGGAATTTTTACCGCTGAGGCGATCTGCGGGATCACCGCCATGCCCGCCACCTGGCCGGTATGGCCGCCGGCTTCGGTGCCCTGCGCCACCACCATATCGCAGCCGGCCTGTTCGGCCTTTTGCGCATGGGCGACCTGGCCGCACATGACCACAACCTTCAGCCCGCCCTTGTGGCATTTTTCGATCACCGCATGGGGCACGCCCAGTCCGGCGATAAAGGATGACGCGCCTTCATCGATGATAATATCAATGGCGCGGTCAATCGTTTCGGGTTGCGCGGCCAGCAGATCGACGCCGAACGGTTTTTTGGTCAGCGCCCGCACCGCGCGCATTTCGGTGCGGATTTCTTCGGGCGTCGCCGCCGCCATGCCCAGTGTGCCGTAACCGCCCGCTTCTGACACTGCGGCGCAAATCTGCGCATAGGCGACGCCGCCCATACCCGCAAGGAAAATAGGCTTTTCGATTCCGAACATATCACAGACCGGGGTTCTGATAGGCATGGCGTCCTTCTCCTTATTTGCGCTATTTGCGCGGGCGTGTCGTTTTTTTGCTGCCAGCGGATTATAGTTGATTATAATAGATTGAACGAGCGGCGCCATAGTCTGGCGTTACAAAAGCAGGGAGAAAAACGCGATATGGGTGAAACACTTAATTTCAGCGAAAAAGCGTCTATCGTCGGCATTGGCGAAACCGATTATGTGAAGGGCGCCAAGGTAACCGCTGTCGAAATGATGCTGGAGGCGGGCCGCAAGGCCATCGCCGATGCAGGGCTTAGCCCGCATGATATTGACGGCCTGGTGCCGGCGCCAGCCTATACTACCGGCGAAGAACTGGCCGCCAATCTCGGCATCGAGAATTTGCGCTATTGTTCGACCGTGCATATGGGCGGCGCCAGTCCGACCACGGCCATTCAGAACGCCGCCGCCATGGTGTCGTTGGGCGTATGCAACAATGTGCTGATCACGCTGGGTTGGAACGGCTATTCGGCGCTGCGTCCAAAGCCGGGCATTCCGCCGACGCGGCCGATGGGCATGAACGTGCTGGACACGACCATCAAGGATTTTTACATGCCCTATGGCATTACATCGCCCGTGCAGATGTATAGCTGGTTCGCGATGCGCCATAAAAAACTGTACAATGTGCCGGACGAGGCCACCGGCCATATTGCCGTCGCCGCCCGCAAGCACGCCCAGCTCAATGACCGCGCCTTTATGAAAGGTCAGGAATTGACCATGGAGCAATATCTGAAGGCGCGCTGGATTTCCGAACCCATGCGCCTGAATGATTGCTGCCTGGAAACCGATGGCGCCTGCGCCGTGGTGATTTCCAGAACCGAAGAAGCCAAGGATATGCGCAAGCGTCCAATCGTCATCATGGGCTGCGCCGAAGGCCATCCCTATCCGGCCGACGACATTGCCTCACGCCCGGACCTGTTCAAGTTCGGGCTCAGCTATGCAGCCCCCATCGCCCTCAAAATGGCGGGCATCAAGGTACACGACGTGGACTTCCTGCAAATCTATGACTGCTTTTCCTATGTCGTGATGTTGCAGATGGAAGCATTGGGCCTGTGCGAACGCGGCCAAGCCTATGATTTCGTCAAGGATGGCAATATCGAACTGGGCGGGCGCTATCCGCTCAACACCCATGGCGGCCTGATGAGCCAGGCCCATGTGTGGGGGCTGAACCATGTCGTCGAAGCGGTCAAACAGTTGCGCCATGAAGGCGGCAAAGCCCAGGTCAAGGATTGCGAGCTGGGCCTTGTCACCGGCTGGGGCGATCTGGGTGACGGCAGTCTGGTAATTTTGCGGAGGTAATGCAGTTATGAGCGAAACTAAAGTCAAGAATAAGCCCACCCGTCCGATCCCCAATCCGATTGAGCCGGTGAACAAGGGCTTCTGGGACGCATGTCAGGGCGGCGTGCTGCATTTCCAGCAATGCACGGGCTGCGATAAATTCCGGCATCTGCCGCGCAATATGTGCGCCTATTGCGGCTCGCCGGAATGGAAATGGGCGCCCTCCACGGGCAAAGGCAAGCTGTTTTCCTGGACCATCGCGCATATGCCGATGCATCCGGCGTTTGTCGCGGATGTTCCCTATGTGGCGGCCATCATCGAGATGGAAGAGGGGGTGCGGCTGGTAAGCTGGCTGCGCAGTGTCGTGCTCGAAGATATCTGTCTCGATATGCCGGTCAAGCTGATGTATGAGCGCATTACGGACGAGTTCCAGTTGCCCTGTTTCGTACCGGCGTAAACAATTGCCGGGGGCGGAACAAATTCGCCCTTGGCCCCTTCTATAAGTCTTTCTTTCCCTATAAAAAATGTGGATAATAGCCGCCTAAGCTGTAATCAATAAGCGGCATTCGGGAGGTAGCACGGTGACCATAAGCAACGGACGATCCATCGATTATAATGCACTGGTGAAACCGGACGCCGTGCATGGCGATTGTTACATCGATCCCGATATTTTTACCGATGAATTAAAAAAAATCTACGGGCGCGGCTGGGTCTATATCGGCCATCAGAGCGAAATTCCCGATGCCGGTGATTATGTCCGCAAATGGATCGGCTTGCAGCCGGTAATCTTCTCGCGCGACAAGGCGGGGAAATATCATGTGCTGTTCAATCGCTGCACCCATCGGGGCGCGTCGATCTGCCAGCACGACAAGGGCAATGTCGGCGGTTTCCGCTGTGAATATCATGGCTGGTTCTTCCGCCTGGACGGGGCGCTGCAGGCGATTCCCTATCAGGAAGGATACGGCGATAATTTCGACAGAACCCAGTACAATCTGCGCAGGCCGCCGCGCATGGATGAGTATCGCGGCTTTGTATTCGCCAGCCTGTCGGCAAGCGGCATTCCGCTCAGGGAACATATCAGCGGGCCGGCCCAGCAACAGATCGACTACGCCTGTGATCTGTCACCAGAAGGCGAGCTTGTGGTGCAAAGCGGTGCGACCAAGCTGGCCTATAATGGCAATTGGAAGCTGCAGATGGAAAATTCCATCGACGGCTATCACCCGAATTTCACCCATCAATCCTTTATCAGCACCCTCGAGCGTCTGACCGGAACCAAGGTGGAAATCTTTAGCGGTGACGCCAAGACGCAATCACGCTATCTCGGCATGGGCTGCAGCAATATCGATTCGCGCCGGGCGAACATCGAGCATCCGCAAGCGCAAGCGCGGCTTCAGATGATGCAGAAATCAAGTTGGGGCAAAAAATATTATGATGATCTGGTCGCGGCGCATGGCAAGGAGCGCGCCGAGGAAGTGCTGATCGTCAATGGCACACATATGAATGTATTTCCCAACCTGGTGGTGCTGGCAGGCCAGGTCCGCACGATCCAGCCCATCAGCGCGGAACGCACCGAAGTTTATTTGCGGCCCAGCCTTCTCAAGGGCGTTCCCGATGAGGTCAACACCCAGCGCATCCGGCAGTATGAATCCTTCTATACCACGGTGGGCGGCGGCATTCATGATGATGTGGAAATGTTCAACCGCGTACATGAAGGGCTGCGCTGCAACCAGGATCCGTGGCTGGTTTTCCGGCGCGGCCTGCACCGTGAACAGACCGATAATGACGGATCCATATTTGCCCAGGGCACGGATGAAACCGCCCAGCGTGGCATGTGGCGGCACTGGAAATCTGTCATGCAACAGGATGTAAACTGATGAGTTCCCTGCGCGAAAAGGTGGAGAATTTTCTCTATAAGGAAGCCCGTCTGATGGACGAAAACCGCTATATGGAGTGGTTTGAGCTGTTCGCCGATCCGTGCCTGTACTGGCTTCCCGCCAATGAGGAAGACTATGATCCCAACAAGCATGCCTCGCTGTTTTATGGCGATCGTAATATTGTGAATAACCATGTGATACGCCTGACGCAAGGCAAGGCCTTCGCGCAGGAGCCGCGCTCGCGCATGCGCCGGGTGGTGTCCAACATTGAAATCGAAGATGGCGGGGAAGAAATCTCTGTGCATGCGAATTTCATCATCAATGAAATCCGCAAGCACGAGCAGCGCTACCACACTGGCCGCACGCATTATAAACTTGCGCCAGCCGATGGGTCATTCAAGATCAAATACAAAAAGGCCATCCTCGTCAGCCTGGATGAAATGCAGGAAAACCTGACATTTCTGGTGTGAGCGGCGCAGCACATGGTGTGCCGCCATCTTATCCATAAATGTCATTCATCATAAATAGAACCGGAGGACTGACATGCCAACGATTGAAGAACTGAATGAAAAATATGAGCGCAACCCGCTGGAAGGCATTATTCCTGGCGGCACCCGGACAAAGAAACGCGAAGAGCCGAAGCCGCAAGCCTATTACGATGAAATCAAGAAGAAATTCGCCGAAGAACGCGACCTGCGGGTGAATTACCGGCCCGAGGGAAGCGCGCAATACACCTCGGATTTCGAAGGCTCGCTGTCAAAATATCTGACCGATCCCTATGGCGGCGAAATCAAGCCGCGCGCCCCCATCAACGACACGGTTGAAGTGCTGTTCATCGGCGGCGGATTTTCCGCGCTGCTGACCTCGGCGCGATTGCGCGATCTTGGCGTTGACAGCATTCGCATCGTCGAAAAAGGCGCCGATGTGGGTGGCACCTGGTACTGGAACCGTTATCCGGGCGTGGCCTGCGACGTGCCGTCCTATGATTATCTGCCGCTGCTGGATGAAATGGACTATGTGCCCAGGCACCGCTACGCCAGGGGCGACGAAATCTACGCGCATTGCCAGGCCATCGCCAAAAAATACAATCTGTATGAACTGGCCGTCTTCCAGACCACCATTACCGAGACCCGGTGGGATGCTGACGAAAGAATGTGGAACCTGAAAACTGATCGCGGCGATCATATGAAGGCGCGCTTTGTGATTTGTGCCAATGGCACCTTGTCCAAGCCAAAGCTGGCGCGCATCAAGGGCATGGAGACCTTCAAGGGGCATTCTTTCCATACCTCGCGCTGGGATTATGATTACACCGGCAACGATCTTTCAAAGCTCCAGGACAAGGTGGTCGGCATTATCGGCACCGGCGCCACCGCCGTGCAGGCCATTCCGGGCCTTGGCGCAAATGCCAAAGAGCTTTACGTTTTCCAGCGTACACCGTCCTCCATTGATGTGCGCGATGACTGGTCGACGGACCCGAACTGGGCGCGCGCCCTGAAGCCCGGCTGGCAGGCCAAACGCCGCGCCGCCTATATGAAAGAGCCAACCCTGACCGAGGAACAGCGCGCCGCTTATGCCGCAGTTTCACGCGAGGAAAAAATCCGCAAGCAGGAAAACGCCAATATCGATCACATGATGCGCATTCACGCCCGCATCGATGAAATTGTGCGCGACAAGAAAACGGCGGACGCGCTAAAGCCCTGGTACATGTTCATGTGCAAGCGACCCTGTTTCCATGACGAATATCTGCCAACCTATAACCGCAAAAATGTGCATCTGATCGACACCCACGGCAAGGGCATCAACGAGATCAATGAAAAAGGCCCGGTGTTCGAGGGCAAGCAGTTTGAGCTCGACCTGCTGATCTACGCCACCGGCTTTGAGGTGCAGAAAACCGGCATCTATAACAAGATCATCGGCGAAGGCGGCCTTGATCTGAATGATTATTACGCAGACGGCATCCGCACCCTGGTGGGCATTCACTCGCATGGCTATCCCAACATGTTCATCATGGGCGGCTATCAGGCGTCGTTCCAGTTCAACCTGACCGACATATTGAACACCCAGGGTGAACATATCGCCGAATGCATCGATTATTGCCGCAAGAACGGCTATCACGCCATGGATGTGACCAAGGACGCCGAGGAATGGTGGGTGCAGGAAGTCATCTCGCATCGCGGCAAAACCACCCGCAACCAGGATTGCACGCCCGGCTATTACAATTTCGAAGGCGAGTTCAACCGCCGCCAGGACGGCACCTATAATGGCGGCTTCGCCAAATACATCGCCAAAATGGCCGAAGCGCGGGAGAAAATGGACAAATATTTCAGCTTTACGCGGAAGAATTAGCGGGCCGCTTCTTCAATCAAGTTGAAGCACAGCCCCCTCCGTCGTCATTGCGAGCCGAAGGCGTGGCAATCCAGAGTCATACGGCACGGCCTGTGTTCGTGTCCCTGGATTGCCACGGCGCTACGCGCCTCGCAATGACGATGGGTTATGGTAACTGTTAGAGAATATCCTCATATAAATCCTTCCAGAACGGATTCATCGTTTCAATCAGTGAAATCTTGCTCGTTCGCCTCCCAGCCTTGATTTTCTTTTCCCGCAAAATGGCGTTTTCCATATCGCCGTGCATTTCAAAATAGACAAGTAGCTTGCACCCATACCGCGATGTGAACCCGTCCGTTACATCATGCTTATGCTGATAAACCCGTTGCAGAAGATTTGACGTCACCCCCGTATAAAGCGTGCCATTGCGTTTGCTTGCCATGATGTAAACTGCGGGCAGTTTCATCGATACCTTCCATCATTTTCTGTATCATAGTGGGGGAGGCCTCCCCACCCCCAGCGTCATTGCGAGCGAAGCGTGGCAATCCAGGGACACAAACACAGGCCGTGCCGTGTGGCTCTGGATTGCCACGCCTTCGGCTCGCAATGACGCAGTAGGGCGGGATGGGGGGCCTAACTGCCCCCCCATCCCCCTGTGACGCCTGCCACACCACCCGCCGATAGATATTGCGCCATGGCGTCCAATCCAATAGGTTCGGCCCAGCACACACTTAGCAGACGGGAAACCTATGGCATCGACGATCAACCGGCAAAATGCACTCATCTTCGTGATGGTCACCATGTCGACCAGTGACAATGTCATTGGCGATGATGAATTGCGCACGATTGGCGGCATTGTGGAAAGCCTGCCGATTTTTCACGATGTGGACCGCGATACGCTGGTGGCGGCGGCGCAGGATTGCGTCAATATGCTGGAGCCCGAAGACGGGCTGGATGCGGTGCTGGGGCTGGTGAAAGAGGCGCTGTCGCCGGCACTTCGCGAAACCGCCTATGCGCTGGCCTGCGAAGTGGCGGCCGCAGATGGCAAGCTGGAGCAGGAAGAATTGCGGCTGCTGGAAATGATCCGCGATGAACTGGATGTGGACCGGCTGCATGCGGCGGCGATTGAACGCGGCGTCCGGGCGCGTTACACCACCGCGTGAGCCCGGACCAATCCGCCGCCCCATCCACGGCGCGCATTGTCATTCTGGTTGGCGTTCTGTGCTGCGCCTATATGATCAGCCAGTTTCTGCGCTCCAGCACTGGGGTGATCGCGCCGGATATTGCGCATGAACTGCGCCTGTCGCCGCAATCACTGGGGGTTCTCAGCGGCGCGTTTTTCTTCGCCTTTGCGGCGTCGCAAATTCCCGTCGGACTTATGCTGGACCGTTATGGCGCACGCGCGACCACCAGCGGGCTGATGCTGTTCGCCATTGCCGGATCGCTGCTGTTCGCCAATGCGCATTCGCTGTTCTGGCTCAGCATCGGGCGCGTATTGATGGGCATTGGCTGTTCGTGCCTGTTGATGGGGCCATTGATGATCTATACGCGCTGGTTTGCGCGCGAACGGTTCGGCACACTGTCCGGCATTCATATTGCGGCGGGCACATTGGGCGCCATTATGGCGACGGCCCCGCTGGCCTGGATTGCGATCTGGATTGGCTGGCGCGGGGCGTTTACCGGCACGGCGATGCTTGCGGCGGTAATGGCGACGCTGGTCTGGTTGATTGCGCGTGATGCGCCGCCGGGGCAGACAGCGCCGCACCACCTGCACGAAGGCGCGCGCGAAAGCCTGTGGCAAAGCCTGCTGGGGTTTGGCGCGGTGCTAGCCAATCCCAGCCTGCCGCATCTGCTGCTGCTGCAATTTGTCGGGCTGGGGTGCGCCGCCACTTTGCTGGGCCTGTGGGCCAGCCCCTACCTGCATGATGTGCATGGGCTGGATGGTCCGGCGCGCGGCAATGTGCTGCTGGTGATGGCGGCCTGTTCGGCCATGGGCATGCTGTTCTGGGGCCAGATGGATATACGTTTTGACAGCCGCAAAAAGCCGGTGCTGCTGGGGGCCGGTATCAGCACGGTGATGCTGATGACGCTGGGCGTGCTTGACGCACCATCTCTTATGACCGTAACCGTCATCTTTGGCCTGATGGGGTTTTGCAACGGCTATGCAGCGGTGGCCATTGCGCATGGGCGGGCGATTTTTCCCGATCATCTGATCGGGCGCGGCATATCGCTGCTGAATATGGGCGGTATGGCGGGCGCGGGGGTAATGCAATATATTGCTGGTGTGATCATCGGCCAGTTCGCCGCGCCCGGAACGCCCGCGCCGGTCAGCGCCTATCGCACTTTGTTTGGCTTTCTGGCGGCGGCGCTGGTGTTTGCGCTGTTGGTCTATAGCCGGGTTATGGACGTAAAACCGGGGCACACGGGAACGCATGAGAAGCAGGCATGACCGGCATTGAAATCGGATTTATGGCGGCGGGCCTGGGGGGCCTGATCAGCTTTCTGTCGCCCTGCGTGCTGCCGCTGGTGCCGGCCTATCTGTGCTTTGTCGCGGGCATCTCACATGACCGGCTGACCGATGCGGGCGCACGCGACAACCCGGAACTGCGCCGCCAGGTGATGGCGGGCGCGGTGGCCTTTGTGCTGGGCTTTACCACGGTGTTTGTGGCGCTGGGCGCATCGGCCTCGGCGATCAGTAATTTGCTGGTGGGCCAGTTGGATATACTGGGCAAAATCGCGGGCGCGGTGATTGTACTGTTCGGCCTGCATATGGCGGGGCTGTTGCGCATTCCCTGGCTGAACCGCGAGGCGCGCTTTGCGCCTGATCAACGCGGCGGCGGCCTGCTGGGGGCCTATATTGTCGGGCTGGCCTTTGCGTTTGGCTGGACGCCGTGCATCGGGCCGATCCTGGGCGCCATACTGGCGGTCGCCGCCAGCCAGGACACATTGACCAGCGGCATGGTCCTGCTGGCGGTCTATTCTCTGGGGCTGGGGGTTCCGTTTTTGCTGGCGGCCTGGGGGGTGCGGGGCTTTATGGGCTTTATGCAGCGCTTTCGCCGTCATCTGCACACGGTCGAGCTTGTCTCTGGCGGGTTGCTGATTGTCACCGGCGTGATGATTTTCTTCGGCTCGCTGCAATCTTTCAGCTATTTATTGCTGGAACTGTTTCCCGCCCTTGGAACCATCGGATAGACCATGACAGACAGCACCCGTTTACGTGACATTATCGCTGCAAAATCTTTCGGACAGGGGGTTGAAATCACGCTTGCCTCCGGCAAGAAAAGCAATTTCTATTTCAACATGAAACCCACCATGCTGGACCCGGAAGGGGCGGCGCTGATCGGCAATCTGATGCTGGATCAGCTTACGGGCGCAAAGCCGGACCTGGTTGGCGGGCTGGAGCTGGGGGCCATCCCCATCGCCTGCGCCGTGTCGCTGCTGAGCCATGTGCGCGGCACGCCGGTCCCGGCCTTTATCGTGCGCAAACAGGCCAAGGAACATGGCGCGAAACAGCGCATCGAAGGCTTTGCGCCAGGCGATGGCCTTGCGGGCAAGAACATTCTGATGGTGGAAGACGTGACCACCACCGGCGGATCAATTCTGGACGCCATCAACGTCGTGCGCGCCGAAGGCGGCATTGTGACGCGCGCCTTTACCGTGGTCGACCGGCTGGAAGGCGCGGGTGCGGCGTTAGGCGCGGCGGACGTGGAACTGACGGCGCTGTTCACCGCCAGGGACTTTCTGGGGTGATGTGGTTCAAATTAGTACTTGATACGTACTTCATCTCATGCTACATAGTGAGATAAGCGATGATCCGGTCTTTCCGAAGTGCGGAGACGGCGCGCCTGTGGCAAGGCCAGACAAGCCGTAAACTGCCAACGGACATTCAGGATCGCGCCTTGCGAAAGTTGCGGCAACTGGATGCGGCCATGACGATGGATGACCTGCGTCTGCCGCCCAGTAACCGGCTTGAAGCGCTGAAAGGCAATCGCAGGGGGCAGTTATGCATCCGCATTAATGATCAGTGGCGGATTTGCTTCCTGTGGGCCGAGGGTGAAGTGCGCGAAGTAGAGATCGTCGACTATCACTGAAAACACCAACCTGATAAAGAGTATTGCCATGGCCCTGCTGCATAACCCGCACCCCGGTGAAATCCTGAAACAGGAATTTCTGGATGAACTGGGCATGAGCCAGAACAGACTGGCCCACGCCATTGGCGTACCGCCCAACCGCATTCACGCCATCGTCAAGGGCGCGCGCGACATCACGGCTGACAGCGATCTGCGCCTGTGCAAATTCTTCGGCCTGTCGGAGGGTTATTTCCTGCGCCTGCAAAACGCCTTTGACACGCTTGAGGCAAAACGCAAGATCGCGGCGCAAATTGCCAGGATTCAGCCATGTACGGCTATGGTATGAGCTGGGCCTGCCCGCGATGATGGGGGAGAGCGTTGCGTTTCAATTCGAATTAAAAATGCTGTAACTGCGGAATGATTTAGGAAAACATCATGGTTGTCGAAAGCAGAAAGATCGGCCCCAACCGTTACCGCGAGGTGGCGGGGCGCGATTATGAGGATTTTACCATCGGCGATGTGTACGAGCACCGCCCGGGCCGCACGATTACGGAAAGCGATAACACCTGGTTCACGCTCTTGACCATGAACACCCATCCGCTGCATTTTGACGCAGCCTTTGCGGCGCAGAGCGAATTTGGCAAGCAGGTGGTGGTCAGCACCCTGACTTTATCCATGGTGGTCGGCATGAGCGTGTCGGATGTCAGCCAGAAGGCCATCGCCAATATGGGCTGGACCAATATTGAAATGCCCGCGCCGGTATTTGTCGGCGACACAATTTATGCGGAATCCGAAGTGATCGCCAGGCGCCCATCAAAATCGCGCCCCAATCAGGGCTTGGTCAGTGTACGTACCACCGGCAAAAAAGCCGACGGCACGGTGTTCATGACCTTTGAACGCACGGTGCTGGTCCCCAAACGCGGCCATGCGGTCGATGAACCCCCTGCATGGCAAGGAGATAAAGCGTGACCAATCAGATTACCGATGAACAGGAAAACGTCATTCTGGATGCGGTGGACCGCTTCCTGGAACGCGATGTAAAGCCCTATGCCCATGCGCTGGAGCAGGCGGATGAATATCCCCATGAAATTGTTGAAAAAATGAAGGCGTTGGGCCTGTTCGGCGCGACCATTGCGGCGGAATATGGCGGGCTGGGCCTGGGTGCGCGCACCTATGCGCAGATTGTCGAGCGCGTCTCCACCGTGTGGATGTCGGTGTCGGGCATATTCAATTCGCATCTGATCATGGCGGCCGCCGTGCAACGCTTTGGCACCGAGGAACAAAAGCAGCGTTTTCTGCCGCGTTTCGCCAGCGGTGAATTGCGCGGCGGTATCGCGCTGACGGAACCCGATGCCGGCACGGATTTACAGGGCATCCGCACGCACGCGGTGCGCAAGGGCGATCACTATGTGATCAATGGCGCAAAAACCTGGATCAGTAATTCTATTCAGGGTCAGGTTCTGGCGGTGCTGGTGAAGACTGAGCGGCGCAGCGAACCGCGTCACAAAGGCATGAGCCTGTTGCTGACCGAAAAGGGCAAGGGATTTTCCGTTACCCGCAAGCTGGAAAAAATCGGCTATCGCGGCATCGACACCGGTGAATTGCTGTTCGAAGACCATGAAGTACCCGCAGAAAATCTGATCGGCGGCGTAGAGGGGCGCGGACTGAACCAGATTCTGGGCGGGCTGGAGCTGGGCCGCATCAATGTCGCGGCGCGCGGTGTAGGCATTGCCCGCGCCAGCCTGAATGACGCCGTGGCCTATGCCCAGATCCGCAAAACCTTCGGCGTGCCGATTTGCGAACATCAGGCAATCCAGATCAAGCTGGCGGACATGGCGACGAATGTCGAGGCGGCAAAATTGCTGGTGCGCTCAGCGGCCCAAAAATATGATCTGGGCGAGCGCTGCGACATGGAGGCGGGCATGGCCAAGCTGTTCGCTTCCGAGGCGGCGCTGACCAACAGCCTCGAATGCATGCGCATTCACGGCGCCTATGGCTATTCGCGCGAATTCAATGTCGAACGCTATTACCGCGATGCGCCCCTGCTGGCCATCGGCGAGGGCACCAATGAATTGCAGCGCCAGATCATCGCACGCGCATTGATCGCCCGCAATCCGGCATGAACCCGCAGGGCTATTGCCGCCCTGCGGGCGAAGAAAATTATCTGACAGATATTTTTGTTAAATTTTCTCCGCAGCCAGCCGCGCCTCAAGACCTGGGTGGGGTGATATATATCCAAATGCCGGGATCGCTCGCAGCAATGCGCAGACCCTCCCGATGCCTCTCGGCCAAGGGTTCCAGTTGGACAAAACGCCCGGTTAAATTTTGTGCGATAAGTTGCATTTGCGGTGTATTAGACTGTGCCCATAGGGGGGTCAAGCCGCTTCCCCTGCCCTAACGAAAGCAGACCTCTATGCCGATTGACGATTACAAACGCGCCGCTGCGCTGAAGGCCCTGGAATATGTCTCTGATGGCATGAAGGTCGGCATTGGCACCGGATCGACCGCCGACCATTTTACCCGCGCGCTGGGCGAGGCGGTGGAAAACGGGCTGCGGGTAATCGGCGTGTCCACCTCGCTGCGCACCGAGGCGCTGGCGCGCGAGTGTGGCATTCCGCTGGTGGATATTGATGCGGCGGGGCAGCTTGATCTGACCGTGGATGGCGCGGATGAAATTGATCCTGACCTGCGCCTGATAAAAGGGGGCGGCGGGGCGCTGCTGCGCGAAAAAATTGTGGCTAGCGGATCAACCCGTGTGCTGATCATCGCGGACGAAAGCAAAATGGTTCCGCATCTGGGCAGCTTTCCCCTGCCGGTGGAAATCAGCCCGTTTGCCTGGAAGACCACATCGCGGCGTATTCGCGACAGTTTATCGCGCTTTGATGTCGGCAATGTCGCCGTCGCGCTGCGCAGGCACAAAAATATGTCGTCATTTGTTACCGATGGCGGGCATTATATTCTGGATTGCGATCTGAGGCGTATCGGCGACCCGGAAGGCCTTGCCGCATTTCTGGATACGCTTCCCGGCGTGATGGAGCATGGCCTGTTCATTGGCCTTGCAAGTGCGGCAATCATTGGCGGCGCGGCGGGTGTGCATATTGTGCGTCCCGAAGGCAGCCTGCTGCCGGTACTGTAGAGGAACCGTCTCATGCCAGAATATGATTTTGATCTGTTCGTAATCGGCGGCGGATCGGGTGGCGTGCGCGCGGGCCGCATGGCGGCGGGACACGGCGTCAGGGTCGGCATTGCCGAGGAATTCCGCTATGGCGGCACCTGCGTCATACGCGGCTGTGTGCCGAAAAAGCTGCTTGTATACGCCAGCCATTTCAGCGAGGAATTTGAAGACGCCGCAGGCTTTGGCTGGCATCTCGGCGAGCGCCGCTTTGACTGGCCAACGCTGATCGCCAACAAGGACAGGGAAATTGCGCGCCTCAGCGCCATGTATGAACGCGGGCTGAACACTGCAGGCGCAACCATCATCCATTCGCGTGCGGAACTGCGCGACGCCCACACGCTTCATCTGTCTACGGAAAATCGCACCGTCACGGCGGATAAAATTCTGATCGCCACCGGCGGATGGCCCAGCCTGCCAAAAATTCCCGGCATCGAACACGCCATCACATCGAACGAGGCGTTTCATCTGGCCCAATTGCCGCGCCGCGTGATGGTGGTGGGCGGCGGGTATATAGCCGTGGAGTTTGCAGGGATTTTCAACGGGCTGGGCGTTGAAACAAAACTGGTCTATCGCGGGGCAGAAATATTGCGCGGGTTCGACATGGATATCCGCACCATGTTGCGCAGGGAAATGGCCAAAAAGGGGCTGGAGGTGCGCGTAAACGCCAATCCCGCAAAAATCGAAAAACGCGGCGATGCGTTGCTGGTGACGCTGGAGGATGGCGCGGTGATCGAAACCGGTTGCGTGATGTACGCCACCGGGCGCAAACCCAATATTGCGGGCCTGGGGCTGGACGCTGCGGGCGTTGCGGTAAATGCGCAGGGCGCGATTGCCGTCGATGAATATTCACACACCAATGTGGAAAATATCTGGGCGCTGGGCGATGTGACCGACCGGGTAAACCTGACGCCTGTCGCCATTCACGAGGCCATGTGTTTTGTATCCACCGTGTTTGGCGGCAAGGCATTGCCGGTCGATCATGAACTGATCCCGACCGCCGTGTTCAGCCAGCCCGGCATTGGAACGTGTGGCCTGACCGAAGAGGCCGCACGCCAGCGCCATAAAAATATTGATATTTACAAAGCCGATTTCCGGCCGATGAAACATACTTTGTCGGGCCGGGATGAACGCATGCTGATGAAGCTGATTGTCGATGCAGACAGTGACCGGGTGCTGGGATGCCACATTCTGGGCGCGGACGCGGGCGAAATCATTCAAAGCCTGGGCGTCGCCATCAAAATGGGCGCCACCAAGGCGGATTTCGACGCCACCATGGCGGTGCATCCCACAGCGGCGGAAGAATTTGTCACCATGCGCGAAAAATGGACGCCACCGGCGGCGGAATAAACCCGGCCTGGGGTGTACAGAGTGTGATGGGCGTCACTGACAAAATAGGTATATTATGCTAGCCTATTGATGCTAATATAGTTAACGCTATAGACAAACCCTGTTTTCAGACTCAATCAATGGTTCATGGGAACGCCTGATTTGCGAAAGCGTACGAAAATTGCTGTAGCCGCATCGCGGGGCAGGGCGATCCGGCGGCTTCGCGCCAGATCGGTTCTGATGGGATTGCTGACAGGGGCAGGCTCGATAGCGGCATTTGCAACGGGCATGGTGCTGGTGGCGCCCGCATCCTGGATACAGCCGGCAGTCCCAACACAGGCCAGTCTTCCGGATGCAGAATCGGGTGCATCCGGCGGCGGACAATATGCCAGGCGCGACATTCCATCAGATCCGTTGGACATTTCACTTCCGCATTCACGTTCTGCGGGAAATCAAAACTACGCCAGGTGCGATATTCCGCCCGGACCTCTTGATACGGGCGAAATAGGGGGTGGCCAGAATAATGCGTTACCCCCTGATCTGGCGCCAGAAACAATGCCTGACTATGTGGCCGGCCCGGCATCAGGAGAAACCGAAGCAGGACCAGGCGCCGCATTTGAGGGGTCAGGAAGAAATATCACCGCCGGTTTATCCAGGGGACCGGGCGTCAGAGGCGCGCAAGGCCATTTCAGGGGCGGGCGTTTCATACCCGCGCGCAACAATTTTGAGGCTGGAAACGCCGGAAACGCTGGAAACGCGGGAGAGGATTTCGATCCCACCACAAATTCTGTTTTGCCCGCAGCATTCAACGGCACGCCAGAGGATGGCGGGAACCCGGATAATGATTCAGGATCGTCCTCAAGGGAACGGTCACCGCAGGCTGTCATCCGTAATTTGCCAATTCCTATCGCCTCTGATCCGCCCCCTCCGCTAGCAGCACTGGCGCCGGACTTCCCGGATGACATGGAGGAAAGCAATAATGACCCGGCTTCGCCAACAGACAATCCCGGAGACACATCCATAACCAGCAGCCCGCCCGGCCAGGACTCGCAAGGCGCGGGCAGTGATATGGCGCATGACGTCCCTGAACCGGGGCCCGTATCACTATTCCTGTCAGGCCTGCCGGTAATATGGAGACTGCGCAAATTCCGCCGCGCACATTAAACCGGATTCATTTTTTACACGAAATCATCTGCTGTTGTTTGGTCCGCCATTGTTCTAGCCTCTATATTCAAATTGACTAGAGCATTTCATTATTTGACTGAAGCGCCCCGCTTAAGCGTCATTGCGAGGAGCGAAGCGACGTGGCAATCCAGAGCCACAAACTCAGGCCTTTGCGTGAGACTCTGGATCGCCACGCTTCGCTCGCGATGACGAAGTATACGTTTGTGATTCAGTCTAAACAGAAAACGATCTATGGAGGCCAGGATGGCAAACCTACCGGAACATCGAAAAGTTGATGTGAATGCTGCGCCCGTTTCACCGCGCTTTTTTGCGCATGCGGTATTCGCCACGCCCAATTATGAACAGATGATCGCCTGGTATGGCACGGTGCTGAACGCGCGCGTGGTGGCGGGGGGCCCGATGCTTAGTTTCATGACGTTTGATGAGGAGCATCATCGCCTTGCCTTTATCAACCGGCCCAAGCTGGCAGTAAAGGATGGCAAACAGGCGGGGCTGGATCATCTGGCCTATACGATTTCAGATTTAGGCACATTATTGAACACCTATGCGCGGCTGAAAAAGGCTGGCATCCTTCCGGTCTGGCCCGTCAATCATGGGCTGACCACGTCGCTCTATTACCAGGATCCGGATGGCAACCGGGTGGAGTTGCAGGTGGATAATTTTGACTCAAAGGAGGACTTGCAGGGATGGTTCACCCGGCCGGAATTCGCCGCCAATCCCATCGGGGTGAATTTTGATCCCGAAGCCCTGATTGCGCTGTATGAATCCGGCGCCCCGCGATCGGAACTGATCCGCATAGGCTGGCCTGATGCCTGATGCCTGAGGACTGAGGACTGACGCATGCTGGAGGTGACGCCCGGAATCGAACCGGGATAGACGGATTTGCAATCCGCTGCGTAACCATTCCGCCACGTCACCAGCGCCAGAGCAGCATATACAGGGGGTCGTATCATAGTGCGCCTGTTGGCGCAAACATTGTCATGTTAACCTTGTCCGGTTATAAGCAAATCACGCAATTTCTATACCCCAAGTTTCTGACCCCCCAGCTTCTGAATCCCCAGCTTCTGAATCGAGGTGCCCATGACCGATTTTACGACCGCCCGCCGCAACATGTTGGAAAGCCAGCTTCGCGCCGATGCGATCCTTGATCCCCGCCTGCTGGCGGCCGCAGGGTCTGTGCCGCGCGAGCGTTTTCTGGCCAGGGAAGCCCAGGCTCTGGCCTATGGCGATGCTGCGGTCTGTATCGCACCCGGCCGGTATCTGCTGGCTCCGCTTTGCACCGGCGTACTGTTGCAGGCCGCCGAAATTAAAGCCACGGATGTAATCCTGGTGGTGGGGGCAGGGGATGGCTATATGGGCGCGCTGGCCGCCAGGCTGGGGGGAACTGTTATAGGGCTGGAAAGCGATCCAGCACTGTCTGCGCGCGCCGCCGATCAACTGAATGAATGCGGCATTGACAATATCGCCCTGGTCAGTGGGGATCTGCATGCCGGCTGCGCCAGACAGGCGCCCTATGATGTGATTATACTGAACGGCGCCACAGAAACTGGCGTTGGGACACTGCTGGCGCAATTGCGTGATGGCGGACGGCTGGTATGCGTCGAATATGAAAATGGCGTTGGCCGCGCGCGCATCTATCGCCGTGACGGTGATGTGTCTGCGGGCCGCACCATACGCGATCTTGCCGCACCGGTTTTACCGGGCTTTGAACGGGCTGCTGCTTTCAGTTTCGGCTGATCCGTCTATTCGGCGGCGGCTTCACGCACTTTCTTCAGCGTGGGCGCCGCCGTGCCGTTGATGAATTCCTCGCAGGCGTCATGGGCGACCGAATCGCGCATCTGGCGCGGCGGGGTTTTCATGAAATAGGCCGACGGCGCTTCCAGCGGTCCGGCAAGGCCACGTTGCAGGCCCAGCCGCGCACAGCGCACCGCATCGATTACAACGCCTGCGCTGTTGGGCGAATCCTGCACCGACATGCGCAGTTCCAGCTCTATCGGCGCGCCGCCAAATCCCATGCCTTCCATGCGGATGAACGCGACCTTGTTATCGCGCTGCCAGGGCACATAATCCGACGGGCCAATATGAATATTGCTGGATTCCAGACGCTCATCCAGTTGCGACTGCACCGATTCGGTTTTTGATTTCTTTTTTGACTTCAGCCGCTCGGCCGCCAGCATATTGAGAAAATCCGTATTGCCGCCGGTATTCAACTGATAGGTCCGGTCCAGCACATAGCCGCGATCACAGAACAGCCGGGTCAGGGCGCGATGCACAATCGTCGCGCCAACCTGGCTTTTGATGTCATCGCCGACGATGGGCACACCGGCGCGCACAAATTTCGCCGACCATTCCGGATCAGATGCAATAAATACCGGCACACAATTGACCATGGCCACACGCGCATCCAGACAGGCCTGGGCATAATGGCGCACCGCCTGTTCGGAACCCACCGGCAGATAGCACACCAGAACCTGCGCCCCGGTGCGGCGCAAAACATCCGCCACATCTACCGGCGCTACGTCGGCGGCGCGAAAGGCCTCATCATCGGGATAATCATTCATGTGCGGCGCGACGCCATCCAGAATTGGTCCCATCTGCACGGTCACACCTGACGCCGGTAAATCGCGCTGAAAAATCATGGTGCAATTGGGCTTGGCGAATACCGCCTCTTCCAGCGGCTTGCCCACTTTGCGGCGGTCAATATCAAACGCCGCCACCACTTCCAGGTCGCACGGCCCCCAGCCGCCAATATCAGGGTGCATCAGGCCGGTGACTGTGGCCGGATCCTGGACAGCATAATAGGCGATCCCCTGAATCAAAGAGCTGGCGCAGTTTCCCACTCCTGCGATTGCCACTTTGATTTTTGCCATGCCCCCCTGCCCCTTTATTATACAGCTACCGACTTGCCGCTACGGCCATGTTAAGAATTTATGTCTGCGCGCTTTGATTCCTATGCGATTTTTGGCGTTAGAGCAATATCCATTAAGCTCCGCACATTTGGCGTGATCTGGATGGGTGAAATTACCCCTGATTTTCCACCTTGCAGCCGGCCAGGGCATTGACCAATTTATCCAACAGGAAAAAGTACATATCGCCGCCTTCGGGCAGTTCCGCGCCAAGCGGGTCGAGTGCCGCCGCCTGTGCAGACGTTCCTTCTGTCAGGGTGTGGACCAATCGGGGCGAAAACTGTGGTTCGGCAAACACACAGGCCACTTTGGCGTCGATTATGCGTTTGCGCAGCGCCTGAACCCGCCCGGCCCCCGGCGGGTGTTCCGGATCGAGACTGATGATGGCGGCGGGGCGCAGCCCGAACCGGGCTTCGAAATATTGATAGGCGTCATGAAACACCATATAGGGCGGCGGGGGGCTGGCCGCGAGACGCGCCCTGATCAGGTTCTTGCTGGCCAGCAGCCGCACCTCCAGCGCCGTCGCATTTTTCACATATGCCGCTGCATTGGCCGGATCGCGGGCCTGCAATGTTTGGGCAATTGCCCGCACCATCGCCATCGCATTATCCGGATCCAGCCAGATATGCATGTCCTGCGGGTTTTCCGCCGCATCTGGAGGGGCCTGTAATGTATCGGCGTTCCGCACCGGCAACAGCCGCACCCCCGCACTGCTGGACAGCGCGATCTGTCCCGCCGATGGCGCAAGGCTCGCAAGGGGGCGGATCAGAAAGGTTTCAAGCTGTGGTCCCACCCAGAAGATCAGATCAGCCTGCGACAGGGTTTTCGCCTGGGATGGGCGCAAGGCGTAATCATGCTCCGACGCTGCGCCCGCAACCAGCAATTTGGGCGTCCCAACACCTGCCATCACCCCCGCGACCAGAGAATGAACCGGTTTGATGCTGGCGGTGACCGCCGGGGCGCACATTGCCTGACCGGACTGCAGCACCATGAATATGGTCCCTATAATCCCCATAGTGCGCCTCACCATTCCCACTGTAAAATCACCTCACGCTTGCGGGCCAAAATTTCGCCTCATTCGAAGTATTAACCTATTTTGTCAGCAATTTGTAAATCAGTGCCTGAATAGGGTATCTCTGGTACAGGCTGATTCGCTTATCAAGCAACACGCGACTTGCGCAGAGAAGCAGAGAAGGAGAATAGAATGCCAAAATCCAGCACACGCCTGTTTATGATTGCATCGCTTACACTGGCGGTCGCCGCCTGTGGGTCCAATCCCAAGGAGCGCGGACTTAGCGGTGGCGCCATCGGCGCGGGCGCAGGCGCCGTGGTCGGCGCCGTTACGGGCATGAGTGTATTAACAGGCGTTGCGATCGGCGCCGGTGTTGGCGCGGTGACGGGCGCGGTGACAAGTAAGGATCAAATCAACCTTGGCTCGCTCAGTTCCGGTTCCGGAAATTCCGGTTCGTCCGCACATAGGGCCTCAGCCGATGCTGCGCCGCCACGGGCGACCCTGGCGGCATCGCCACTGGTCGAGGACGTGCAGGCGGCGTTAGGCCGTGCGGGCTATAATGCCGGCCCCGCCGATGGGCTTGCTGGTCCGCGCACCACCACCGCAATCACCGCCTATCAGCGTGACAATGGCCTGGCGACTGACGGCGAACCCAGCGCCGCATTGCTGCAACATCTGCTAAGCCGCAAGACCTAGGCCCCGCACGGCTGATCTATCGATATATGGCCGGGTACTTTTTGTACCCGGTTCAGCCAGACGTTGAGATCCGGGTATGAGGCCAGATCAAAGCCGCCTTCGCCCGCCACGTGGGTGTAAGCATAAAGCCCGATATCGGCCACCGAGTAGCAATCCTCAACCAGAAACCGCCGCCCGTTCAGATGCGCATCCATCAGCTTTAGCGCAGCGTGCCCTTTATCCAGTAGTTCTGGAACGCGGGCTTCCTGAATAGGGGTCAGCGTGTCCAGATAATGCCGCCAGAAACGCAGCACGGCAATATAGGGCTCATGACTATATTGTTCAAAAAACAGCCATTGATTGACCTGGGCGCGGGCGAATTTATCTGATGGCAGATAGGGTGTGCCTTCCGCGAAATACAGCAATATGGCATTGGACTCCGCCAATATGCGGCCATCGTCCAGCACCACCGCCGGAACCCGTCCATTCGGGTTGATCGCCAGATAATCCGGCAACCGGGTTTCACCATTGGTGACGCTCTTGTCCACCCGCATGAAGGGAATGCCAAGTAGTGTCAACAGCAGCCGCACCTTATAGCCATTACCGGAACCTAAATTATCGTACAGCGTCAGCATGCAATCATCCCGACTAAAATAGAAAGACTCTAGGGCGTGTCGTCAATTGCTGTCATACCGGAAGCCGATTTTCCCGAAATCTTTGATTTCGCTGGAAAATCGAGCTGTCCGGTATCCAGGAGCCAAAATTGAGAGCGCATGTTTTGGGACTCCTGGATTCCGGATCGTAAGGCTCGCGCCCAGAAAACCTGCGGTTTTCCGGGCTCGCCTAACGTCCGGAATGACATTGTGGTGTAATTGACGACACGCCCTAAGCTAATGGCGTCAGACTGGACTGGAATTCCGCTAAAAATAGCTAATTAATACTATTTTTCTGGCGTAAAACCGGAAATCTAATACCAGCGGCCCTATGTCCTGATCTGTCATCCTGAGCGTAGCGAAGGATCTCCCCGAAATGGATGGGGACTCTTCGCTTCGCTCAGACAACGGGTCTGTTCATCAGGCCGCTGGTATAATACACTCTGAAAATGAAGCTGGGTGCATATTTACGCCATGTTCCCAACGGGATTATAATTATCTTAGCGAATTTCTGTTCAGATTTCCTGATAAAAAACCCCCGCAATTTTACAGAATGTGCTGAAGCTAAAATGTCCGGAAAATGGTTTTCAGAATTCAGGATGATGCTTGCATATGCAGCTTTCGGATTTGCCATGGCTGTAAGCTTGCAGGACGCGCATGCTTTATACATTGAGAAATATGCCGCCCCGCTGGAAAACGCGGACCATGATTCCACCACACCTTCTGATTATTTTTTCATTTCTCTGGACAATATTGCTATCTCCAAACCATTACAGAACCTGGACCCTAAAATGGGATCCAGACCCGGACCTGCAAACGGCGTCCCCGCTCTGAATGGTCAGGTTCAGAACAACCCCTCAAATTTGACCAATACATTCCGATTGCAGTTTGATGACGAAAAGCAACTTTCGAACACCAATATACCTGATATTAAAACTGAGGCCGCGCCTTATCTCAACATCGGCAACAGGCCATCCGCGCTCGAACAAGGGCCTTCCATATTGGCGGAACAAGACGCCTATGACAGGTTTGTCATCGATTTTGTGAAAACGGTCGCGCGTGATAATGAGATCGATATATACGCCATCCACAGGAATGTCCGCGCCGCTGCCTATTCGTTCTACGATAGTGCGGCTTATCAATCCGCCCCGGGATTTTCCAGCGTCCCTGAAAATGCCGATGGCGTCAATTCGGACCGTCAGCAGGAAATCGAACATACGCAATTCAGCATTATGCTATTGTGGTTTTTGAGATCGCTCAATGACGGCAGTTTTTTCATGTATTTCGCGCCCTCCTGCATCGTCATGCTCGGGCTTAAAGGTTTAGTGGAAAAATTTGTCAAAAGTCACTAATGTGGCGGCGTAGCGTGTTGCGTGATCGTCCCAACTGCGCCAAAGGCCCGCCGGATGGTTCACACTGAAATCATCCTGCTTTAGTATTACCATCCTTATCCTCTCAGGCCTGTAAAGACCGGCTAACGCAAGTAAGTTTCCCAATTCAATGAATGATACCCACGATGCCATCGCCGCACGGCGTACTTTTGCGATCATCGCCCATCCGGACGCTGGCAAGACCACGCTGACCGAAAAGCTGCTGCTGTTCGGCGGCGCCATTCAACAGGCGGGCGCCGTCAAGGCGAAGGGCGAACGCCGGCGCGCGCGTTCCGACTGGATGAAAGTCGAGCAGGAACGTGGCATTTCGGTCGCCTCATCCGTGATGACATTTGTATATGAGAATCGCACCTTCAACCTGCTGGATACGCCGGGTCACGAGGATTTTTCCGAAGACACCTATCGCACACTATCCGCCGTGGACAGCGCGGTGATGGTGCTGGATGCGGCCAAGGGCATTGAAACCCAGACCCTCAAACTGTTTGAAGTGTGCCGGTTGCGCGACGTGCCGATCATCACCTTCATAAACAAGCTGGACCGCGAGGGGCGCGAGCCGTTCGATCTGCTGGACGAGGTGGAGCAGGCGCTTGCTTTGACGGTGACCCCCGCCAGTTGGCCGATCGGCATGGGGCGGGATTTTCTGGGCTGTTATGATCTGTTGAACGACCGCCTGCTGCTGATGGGCCGGGGCAGCACCGATATGGGCGAAGCCTGTAACGGCATTGATGATCCGCGCCTGGATGAACTGCTGCCCGCCGCCGCAGTCGCCAAGCTGCGCGAAGACATTGCCATGGTGCGCGGCCTGTGCCCGCCCTTTGACGCAAAATCTTTTCTTGAGGGCCATCTGACGCCGGTATTTTTCGGCAGCGCCGTCAATAATTTCGGGGTGCGCGAATTGCTGCATGGCCTGGCCGCCTATGCGCCGCCGCCCTGTCCGCGTCCCGCACTGGAGCGGACCGTGCAACCGGATGAGACCCCCGTGACCGGGTTTGTGTTCAAAATCCAGGCCAATATGGACCCCAAACATCGCGACCGCATTGCTTTTGTGCGGCTCTGCTCGGGGCATTTCAAACGCGGCGCAAAGCTGAAACATGCCCGTTCCGGTAAAATCATCAATGTACATAACCCGGTGTTGTTCCTGGCCCAGGAACGCGAACTGGCGGAAGAGGCGGTGGCGGGCGACATTATCGGCATTCCGAATCACGGCCAGTTGCGTATCGGCGATGCGCTGACCGAAGGCGAGGTGCTGCATTTTACCGGCATTCCCAGTTTTGCGCCGGAAATTCTGCGCCGGGTGCGGTCCGATGACCCCATGAAAGCCAAGCATCTGGGCCGCGCGCTGGTACAACTGGCCGAAGAAGGGGCGGGCAGCGTATTCAAGCCCCTGCTGGGGGCGGACTGGATTGTCGGGGTGGTGGGCGTGCTGCAATTTGATGTCTTGGCGGATCGTATCCGGACAGAGTACGCTATACCCGTGCGTTTTGAGGATGCGCCCATTTATACCGCGCGATGGGTACAGGCTGAGGATGCACAAAAGCTGAAAAAGTTTCTTGAAGACAACCGCGCCGCCATGGCCGAAGATCATGATGGCTGTCCGGTGTTTCTGGCGCGCAACGCATGGCATCTTGAACGCGCCGCAGAGGACTGGCCTGATATACGCTTTTTGAAGACGCGGGAACAAACACCAGGTTGATATAGACAATGAGCAAGAAAAAAACCGGTACTGTCAGTTTACAGGAATGGAAGATAAGGCTGCTGGCCTTGCGCGCAGATATTGAGGCGCTGCTGGCAACCCACGAAGAACCACGCGCCCAACCCGAGAGCGATCAGGAAGTCGGCGACCGCGCCGCCCGCGCCGAAGCGGTGCTGGACCATGAAATGGCGGCGGAAACCACCCGGCGGCGCCACACGGAACTGCACCGCATCGACGCCGCGCTAAAACGCCTGGAAGACGGCGTGTTCGGCGATTGCGTCACCTGCGACCAGCCCATCAGCCCGGAACGCCTGGCGCTCGACCCCGCCACACCGTTCTGCATCACCCACGCGAAATAGGGTGGACGGTTTTTTCTCTCATTGAGCTGGTTGAGCGCTGGGACAAAGGGCGCTATTTAGGGTGTTTCGTCACTAAAGGTTCCCAATGACCGATCATCTGAAAATAGCACTGGTGCAGCGCAACCCGACCGTGGGCGATGTGGCGGGGAACGCCGCATTGATCCGTGCGGCGCGGGCCGAGGCGGCAGCCGCAGGCGCCGATCTGGTGCTGTTCAGCGAACTGTTTCTGATCGGCTATCCGCCGGAGGATCTGGTGCTGAAGCCTGCCCTGCAGGACGCCATTGCCCAGACCATGCAGACGCTGGCGGCAGAGACCAAAGATGGCGGCCCGGCCCTGCTGATTGGCGCGCCGTGGCGCGAGGGCGATGCGCTGCATAACGCCATGCTGCTGTGTGACGGCGGGCAGATTGCCGCCATCCGCTACAAGCATGATCTGCCCAATTATGGCGTGTTTGATGAAAAGCGCGTATTCACTGCGGGGCCGATGCCGGGGCCGGTGAATTTTCGCGGCGTGCGGCTGGGCGTTCCAATTTGTGAAGATATCTGGCAGCCCGATGTGGTCGAATGCCTGGCGGAAACGGGCGCGGAAATTCTGCTGGTTCCCAACGGTTCGCCCTATGAGGTGGACAAGGCCGATCAGCGCATGAACCGCGTCGTGGCGCGCATCACCGAAAGCGGTCTGCCACTGGTCTATGTCAATCAGTATGGCGGGCAGGACGAACTGGTGTTTGATGGCGGCTCATTCGTGCTGAACAGCGATTGTTCGCTGGCCGTGCAGATGCCGCACTGGCAAGAAGGGCTGGTAATCACGCACTGGTCGCGTGAGGCAGACGGCTGGCGCTGTGCAGCGGGCGAGCGCGCCGCGCCCCCTGAAGAGATGGAAGCCATCTATCAGGCGATGATGCTGGGGCTGCGCGATTATGTGAACAAGAACCGGTTTCCTGGAATATTGCTCGGCCTTTCCGGGGGCATCGACAGCGCGCTGAGTGCAGCCGTCGCTGCCGATGCGCTGGGCCCGGACCGGGTGCGCTGCGTGATGATGCCATACATCTACACGGCGCAGGAAAGCCTGGATGACGCCGCCGAATGCGCAAAATTATTGGGTGTGCGCTATGACATCGTGTCCATCAAACCGGCGGTGGAATCATTCAGGGAAATGCTGGCGCCATTGTTTGCAGGGCGCGACCCGGACATTACGGAAGAAAATATGCAAAGCCGCGTGCGCGGCCTGTTGCTGATGGCGTTGTCCAACAAATTCGGCGAGATGGTGCTGACCACCGGCAATAAATCCGAAGTGTCGGTGGGTTACGCCACGCTCTATGGCGATATGTGCGGCGGCTATAATGCGCTGAAAGACATCTACAAAATGACGGTGTTTGCGTTAAGCCACTGGCGCAATCAGCATCACCCGGTTGGCGCGCTTGGGCCGACGGGCCGCGTTATTCCCGAAAATATCATCACCCGCCCACCCACGGCGGAACTGCGCGCCGATCAGAAAGACGAAGACAGCCTGCCACCCTATGCGGTGCTGGACGATATTCTGGATTGTCTGGTCGAACGTGAAATGAGCGTGGCGCAGGTGGTGGCGCGCGGCCATCCGGTTGATGTGGTGCGCCGCATTCAGCATCTGCTCTATATCGCCGAATATAAGCGCCGCCAGGCCGCCCCCGGCGTAAAAATCAGCCGCAAGATTTTCGGCCGGGACCGGCGCTACCCGATCACCAACCGGTTTCGGGACACATGAAATCGCCATGCGGAAACTTCTCCTGTGGGCTGGTGGCCTCACGCTTGGGATCATCCTGATTGCGGCGGCAATATTACTGCGCACGCTGGTTTTCGCCGGCCAGTTCACACAAATCGATCCGCATTTTTCAGGAAAATGCCGGACCATCGCCGGTGTAACCGGTGGCGAAGATCTTGATATCGATCCAGCATCAGGAACCGTCTATATCTCTGCATATGACCGGCGCGCCGTGCTGGCCGGTGCGGCGATTAATGGCGCGCTCTACCGATTTGATTTATCTGATCCGGAAGCTGAACCCATCCCCCTGTGGCGCGGTGAAGGCGATGGCGATTTCCGCCCGCACGGGATCAGTCTTTATCGTTCCGGCGATGGAAAACAGCGGCTGTTTGTGATCAACCATCCGGCGGATGGACACCATCGTGTTGAGGTGTTCGATATTGCGGATGGCTGGCTGACCCATATTGAAAGCATCAGCGATCCGCTGTTTGTCAGCCCCAATGATCTGACCGCGACGGGCTGGCGCGCATTTTATCTTGGCAATGATGTGATGAGTCAGAACATGGCCATGAAACTGGTGGAAATGCTTTTGCCGCTGGCCCGGTCCACACTGGTTTATTTCGATGGCGAAAAAGCTTCGGTTGCGGCGAAAGGCCTGTCATTTGTGAACGGTACGGCCCTGTCCAACAATGGACGGAAATTTTATGCAACGGAGATGGCGGGTAAAAAACTGCGCATCTATGACCGCAACAGCATGACAAACGTCTTGACGCCTGCCGGTACAATCGCGATTGACAGTTTCATCGATAATGTCACGGTCGATGCGGATGATCATCTGTGGATTGGCGCGCACCCAAGACTGACGGATTTTCTGCGTCATGGCACGGATCAGGCCGTCATGGCCCCTGCGCAGATTTTCAGGGTCACCCCCATACGCAATGCCAAAAGCCGCGTGGAAGAAGTCTATCTGAATGCAGGAGAGCAGATTTCCGCCGCATCCGTTGCGCTAAAGCATAACAGGCAGCTTATGCTCGGCCCGGTGTTCGATTCCAGGCTTCTGGTATGTGATGCGCCGTAGGGCGGCGCCCCTTCCGGTATCAGCATTGACGCAGAGAGAGTAGAGAGAGAGTTGTGGTTCAATTCGAACAGAAAATGTTCTATTGTCCCTCCGACATCATGACTGAATAGCAACAGGATAAGCACATGGCCAATAAAGCGCGGCCCCGCCGCAGTGTTCTGTACATGCCGGGTTCCAATGCACGGGCAATGGAAAAGGCGCGTACAATCCCCGCAGACGCATTAATTCTTGATCTGGAAGACGCCGTCGCCCCCGACGCCAAGCAGGTGGCGCGCGAACAGGTTTGCGCCGCAATGCGTGAAGGCGGCTTTGGCAAGCGTGAAATGATCGTGCGCGTCAATGCACTGGATACGCCGTGGGGGCTGGCCGATTTAACCGCCGCCGCCGCCGTGAAGCCCGATGCGGTTCTGATCCCCAAGGTAAGCAGCCCCGCCGTCCTGCATCAGGCGGAAGCCCTGCTGGATGCGCATGGCGCCCATGACACCGCCCTGTGGGCGATGATGGAAACCCCGCTGGGAATTCTGCATGCGGAAGCCATTGCCAGCGCCACGCCACGCCTTGCCGTGTTCATCATGGGCACCAATGACATCGCGAAGGAAGTGCGCGCCGCGCACACGCCGCTGCGGCTGCCGATGATCACCAGCCTTGGCCTGTGCCTGCTGGCGGCGCGCGCCTTTGGCGTGGGCGTTATTGATGGCGTTTATAATGACTTCAAGGATGAAGAAGGCTTTGCCGCCATCTGCCGCCAGGGACTGGAACTGGGCATGGACGGCAAGACATTGATCCATCCCAGCCAGGTCGTGCCCTGTAATGAAATCTTCAGCCCCGCAGCCGCAGAAGTTGAAATGGCGCGCAAGATCATCGCCGAATTCGCCAGGCCGGAAAATGCCGGCAAGGGTGTGATCACCGTTGATGGACGCATGACCGAACTGCTGCATGCGGAAATGGCCAGACGCACCGTCGCCATCGCCGACGCCATTCGTGAACTGGAAGCGGCGTAAATTTTTAACGTAACGCTTAACCCGTACGCCGCGCGGTTTCGGCCGCCGCCGTTTGCTGGCCGGTCAGGGTCATGGCGATACGCCGCTGTGCGGCCTCTATGATCATGCGCAGCATATCGGCATAGCGATAGCCGCCAAAGCCCGCCATAAGGTTAAGTTTCCCGTCCCAGCACCAGCCGGGATTGGGATTAACCTCCAGCAGCTTGACCTCGCCTGCACTATCGGCGCGAAAATCAAAGCGGACATAATCGCGGCATTCCAGACGTTCAAACAGCGCGGTGGACCAGTCGATCATGCTGCGGCGCAATTCATCGTCGAGACTGGCTTCACGATAGCGGATTTGCGTCCAGTAGGGCGAGGCCGGATCCCATTTGGATTCATAGCCAAGAATTTTTGGCAGTTCCGGCGGCAGGCCGCTGTAATCCACTTCCAGCAGGGGCAGCACCGTAAAGCCAATGCCGGGATTGCCGATAATACCAACGCTATATTCATTACCGGAAAGAAATTCCTGCACCAGTACCGGCCGCCCTGGCAATATGCGGCGCAATTCGCTCAGATAACTGACCGCTTCGGAAGGATTATGCACCACTGCATCCTTGGTGATGCCGATGCTGCTATCGCCCATACAGGGTTTTATCAGCGCTGGAAAAATCGACGGGATGGTGGCCGCCTGATCATCGGCGTCGAAATAAGTTTCCAGCGGCACCGGCACATCGCAGGAAGCTGCAATCGCGCGCACCTGTGATTTATTGTAACACAGGCCAAGCGCGGCAGGCCCCGAGCCGCTATAGGGAATATTCAGCATTTCCAGAACTGCGGGTACGTGCAATTCCATCAGCGCATTATTATTGAACCCTTCGTCACACAGGTTCAGCACAAATTTGGGGCGCTGTTCACGCAGCGCATTCCACAGCGCGTTATGATTGTCGATATAGGTAAAACTGTATCCCGGCACTTCCGACAAAGCCGTTTTCAGACGCGCAATGGTGTCAAAATCTTCTGCATTGAATGCGCCGGTCAGTTTCACACTGTCCGGCAGGCGCGGATCGCCCATCAGCACGGTTACTTCGGGAATAAGCGCATCACCGGTCCTGCGCATTACCGGTCTTTCCGGTGCGCGTGCCGTGATAAACAGGCGCCGCGCCATCATGCCCAGATCGGCGCCACGGGTGGAAAGCGCCTCGACCTCGCCATGAATGCGGGTGTTCCTGAAACCGGCGCGGGTCAGCAGATCCTGGATGCGCGAACGCGAATAGAGCCGTTCGGCATAAAACTGATCTGCAATCACGCCCTTTTCGGCATGCACCACCACTTCGCGCGAAATCAGCCGGTCCCCGTCCGATGACAGGGATCGTTCACGGCAGACAAACTGCTGCTCATCAATCCATTCCCAGGATCGCGCTTCGAAATGGGTGCGCATCCAGTCGCCATCGGTCAGATCAATGATCAGCCGCCCCTGGCTGCGCAGGGCGCGCTTGATGGCCGACAGCACGGCAAGATCGTCTTCCTCGCGGTCAAAATATCCAAACGAATTGCCCAGCAGCATGACGCAGTCATAGCCGCTTTCGGGCGCCGTAATCTTGCGCGCCTCGCCCTCGCGGAAACGTATGTCAAAGCCGCTGGCCCTGGCCCGGCGGCGCGCCAGACGGATCAGATAGCGCGAGCGGTCAATGCCGGTAATATGGCGAAAGCCCCGGCGCGCCAGCTCCAGGCTGTGACGGCCCTGCCCGCAACACAGATCAAGAATTCTGTCGTTTGGCTCCAGCCCTGCCGCAGCCAGCAGAAAATCAATTTCCTGCTTGGTGTTGGCGTCATTTTCCACCACGTCGCCATCGGTTTGCAGATAGACCGCCGTAAACAAAGTGCGCCACCATTCCGAAGGCAAATGGCGCTCCAGATCAGAGACCGGGCCCAGGGTGCGATGCGGCAGGCCAGACGGTGGCGCTGATTTCATTAAAATTTCCCCTTGTATTTGAGGCTGGCATGGACGCGGCGAATCGTCACCAGGACACCCCCTATAGATGTAGGGCCTGTAACCACCTTCAACCAGTTTGAAAAGTAAATTTGTAAAGCGTTGAAAATAAGGCCCGCCCGCAACGATGCATTAACCTTATCGGCCTTATTCTGACGCCTGTTATCCATATCCGGCATGATTTCGGTTCTGCGAAATCCACATGCGATATAACCAATTGGAGGCTTTATGAATAGCCAGGCGCCCGGAATAGAACCATTAAGCTGGTCCGGCGATTTAATGAAAGACACCTTTATCTACCGGTTCATAGATATCAGCGTGACATTGCTGGATCTCGTTATGGAGAACCAGTCGGTGGCCGATCATTATATGACCTGGATTGACGATCAGGAAAATATCCTGGGCGGTGGCGAAGATGCCCAGATTACACCACTTGTACTGTCAGAACTGCGTAACGCCTCCGGATCGCACATTCTGATCCTGGCGCTGCCGACAGGTGGACAGTTCCTGGTGATCTTTCAGGCTGGCGCATTCAACGCCAAGATCATCATCGCGCAAGATCAGGAAACCGCCATACTCCAGGCCGCCAGCGTCACCGAATTTACCGGTGATCTGCATTACGCCATCAATTGGGGCAAAGACTTCCTCGATCGTATTGATGAGGACATGATCGCCGCCGGCATGTAGCCAGCGGCGAATTCACTTAGTGCACACTTACCGGAAGCATATTGTGCTGACGCGCGGCATAAAAAGCCGCATCCCGATTGCCCAGCACCGCCAGGGGCGCGCCTGCTTCCGAGTGGATGGCGTACACGATGGTTCCCGGCGGAACCCCCTGCAATCCCTGCACCTGCGAAGAATCGATGGCCTTTACATAGACCATTGAGCCTGGCAGCAACGTCACAGCCGCCGCCACGGTTGCATCGGGTGCTGCGCCATTGTTTTCTTCATTCTGATTATTCATCTGTCTGGTTCCTTTCAGCCGTATTTATTGCGGATCGACGGGTGTGGCGTCGATCTGTTGGGTGGCGCCATTATGGGCCTGGCCGCCTTTGGACTGACTATTGGTGATTTCGATGTTGCGCGTCACGCTGGCGGGTTTTGGACGCTGCAATTCAATATGCAGCAGGCCATTGTCGAGCCGCGCGGCGCTGACCTGAATGCCTTCGGCAATCACAAAGCTGCGCTGAAACTGGCGCGCCGCAATGCCGCGATGCAGATAGACCCGGCCCGGTTCCTCTACCTGCTTGCCGCGAACGGTCAACTGATTGTCCTCCAGACTGACGGTAAGCTGGTCCAGCGTGAAGCCCGCAACCGCAAGGCTGATGCGCAGGCTATGTTCGCCAATCTGTTCAATATTATAGGGGGGATAGCCGTCATTGGCGGATTTGGCGACACGGTCAAGCATGCGCTCGACGCGATCAAAACCAAGCAAAAGCGGGCTGGAAAAAAGCGATACATGCGACATGGGTCAAGTCCTCCATAAGCGACATCGACAGCGCGGATCCCAATTGGGGCATCCGGCGACTGAAAGTTACGGCCCGATCTGGCACCGCACATTTATATGTAGAACGATTGGGAGGCGGATCAAGGGGGGGGACGTGAAGATCATCGGATACAAACGGATAAAAATACGGATATAGATAAAAATCTTCGAAAGATTAACGGAATATAATTTATAATCGGATAAATACAGATAAAGATACGGATAAAAGATTTGGACGTAACCGTTAACATTTCCCCGGAAATGCTGAATTTGATCGCCGAGATTGACGAGTTCAAGGGCGGTTGGCGGGCATTCAGGAATCTCGCGCCAGAGCGGTTGAATCAGCTGCGATGGGTCGCAACAGTGGAAAGTGTGGCTTCGTCCACGCGGATCGAGGGCTCGAAACTCTCCGATAAAGAAGTGGAGACACTGATCGGCAACCTGCGGCGTCAGAGCTTTCGCACGCGCGACGAGCAGGAGGTTGCGGGATATGCAGAAACGATGGAAATGATATTTGAATCCCACGCCAGCATCCCGCTGACCGAAAATCACATCAGGCAACTGCACCAGATGTTGCTAAAGCACAGCACAAAGGACGAACGGCACAGGGGCAACTATAAAAATGCTCCAAACCATGTGGAGGCGCGCGGACCAGACGGCGAAATGCTGGGGGTGATCATTGAAACGACGTCGCCTTTCGATACGCCCCGTGAAATGGAGGCCCTGCTGCGCTGGACAAACCAGGCGTTCGCCGGCCGCCAATTGCATCCGCTGTTGATTACCGGCGTATTTATTGTGCGGTTTCTGGCGATCCATCCATTTCAGGATGGCAATGGCAGGCTGTCGCGCATCCTGACGATGCTGCTGCTGCTCAGGCAAGATTATGCCTATGTGCCGTATAGTTCGATGGAAAGCATCATCGAACAGAGCAAGGAAAGTTACTATTTGGCCCTGCGAAGGACGCAGTCAACACTGAAGGGGGCGGACGTCAACTGGCAGCCGTGGCTGGACTATTTTTTGCGCACGCTGAAAAAGCAGAAGGATAATCTGCTGATCAAGATCGAGCGCGAGCAGGTTTTCCTGAGCGCACTGCCGGAACTGTCCGTCAACATTGTGGAACTGGCCAGACAGCAGGGGCGTATCACCGCCACCGAGGCGGAACTGGCCACACGCGCCAATCGCCACACCATCAAGAAGCATCTGCAAAAGTTGACACAGCAGAAAGTGCTGCAATCTCACGGCCGGGGTAAGGCCACATGGTACACGCTGATATGAAGTGGAAATTTACGTTATAATTAACCTCTTTCGTCTGAAATATCGGTGATTCGCATGAGTGAAGACCAACTATACGAAAATTTGCCCGCAGATCCGGAGCTAGCATTCATTTACTTGGAAAAATATTACCGCGCTGAATGTGATGAAAATATTGTTCAATTCAATAGAGCAGAGGAACCCGCACATAGCGCATATTTCACTTATCTTACCAAAACGAATGCCGCGATTGCGGAGCTAGGTTTAGAGAGCCAGATCAGCTTTCACCTCCCTAATGCCCAAGACATTAACTACGACACCTATCAAAACTTACTCAGCAATATTAACACCTACCTCACTAAACTAAAAATCCGACACGGGCGGAGGGTTCAAGGCTATTCGGTAAGATATGACGCCGTGACAAAGATGAAAATCCGGCATCATCTTTCACAGGTTCGCGGCATTGTCGATAATCTGGAAGTTGATCAGAAAAAAAAGGAAGCATTATTCTTAAAAATCTCGGCGCTTGAGCAAGAAGTAGATAGGGACGGGACACGCTTTGACACATACGCTGCCCTTGTTATCGAAGTGGCAGGAGTATTGGGCGACGCAGCAGACAAATTGGAACCTGTCAGGAAAATAATGGATTCCATGAGCCGATTAATATGGGGCTCGAAAAATGAAGAGGAAGCAAAACAACTTCCATCCCCACCAGAGCGCAAACAAATCGAGCCGCCGCATTCCGACGATTCACTTGGGGACATGAATGACGGGGACGAAAACCCCCCTTCTGGTTTTGATGATAAGGTCCCATTTTAGGTCTTTGGACGTCGGGTCTTATAATAGGGATGGGTGAACAACACTTGGCCCCAGCCCCCACAAGTGCTAAAAGCCCGCTTACATGACAAAATTATCGCATATCCGTAATTTCTCCATCATCGCCCATATTGATCATGGCAAGTCCACTTTGGCGGACCGGCTGATTCAGGTGTGCGGGGGCCTTGCCGCGCGCGAGATGAAGGAGCAGGTGCTCGACAGCATGGATCTGGAGCGCGAGCGGGGCATCACCATCAAGGCGCAGACCGTGCGGCTGAATTACAAGGCCAAAGACGGCGAGACCTATGTGCTGAACCTGATGGATACGCCGGGGCATGTGGACTTTGCCTATGAGGTCAGCCGGTCGCTGGCGGCGTGCGAAGGCTCGCTGCTGGTGGTGGACGCCAGCCAGGGCGTGGAGGCGCAGACGCTGGCCAATGTCTATAAGGCGATGGACGCAAACCACGAAATCGTGCCGGTGCTGAACAAGATCGACCTGCCCGCCGCCGAGCCGGAACGCATCCGCCAGCAGATCGAGGATGTGATCGGCATTGATGCCAGCGACGCGCTGGAAATTTCCGCCAAGACCGGTATCGGCATTGATACGGTGCTGGAAGCCATCGTTACCCGCCTGCCGCCCCCCGTCAGCCCCGGCGGACCGGATGCCCCCCTGAAGGCCCTGCTGGTGGATAGCTGGTATGACACCTATCTGGGGGTGCTGATTCTGGTGCGCGTGATTGAGGGCACCCTGAAAAAGGGCATGCGCATCCGCCTGATGGCCACCGATGGCGTTTATACGGCGGACCGGGTGGGGGTGATTACGCCCGCGCAGAAACTGGTCGATGAACTTGGCCCCGGCGAAATTGGATTTATTACCGCCAATATCAAACAGGTGGCAGACACCCGCGTGGGCGACACTATTACCGATGACAAGCGTCCCACAGCGACGGCGCTTCCGGGCTTTCGTGCGGCGCAGCCGGTGGTGTTTTGCGGCCTGTTCCCGGTCGATGCGGCCCAGTTCGAAGAATTGCGCGAGAGCCTGGGCCGGTTGCGCCTGAATGACGCCAGCTTTGAATATGAAATGGAATCCAGCGCCGCGCTGGGTTTTGGTTTCCGTTGTGGCTTTCTGGGCCTGCTGCATCTGGAAGTGATTACGGAACGGCTGGAGCGTGAATTTAATCTGGAGCTGATCACCACCGCGCCCAGCGTGATCTATAAGGTGCAGCTTCTCGATGGCAGCAAAATCGAAGTGCATAATCCCGTTGATATGCCGGACCCGGTGCGCATCGAACATATTGAAGAGCCGTGGATCACCGCAACAATCCTGGTGCCCGATGAATATCTGGGCGCCATTCTGAAATTATGCGAAGACCGGCGCGGCGTGCAAAAACAGCTTACCTATGCGGGCGCGCGGGCGATGCTGGTGTACCACCTGCCGCTGAACGAAGTGGTGTTTGATTTTTATGACCGGCTGAAATCCGTCAGCCGTGGCTATGCCAGTTTCGATTATGAAATCGACGCCTATGAACCGGGCAAACTGGTGAAAATGTCGATCCTGGTCAATGAAGAGCCGGTCGATGCGCTGTCGATGATTGTGCATGCCGGGCGCGCGGAAATGCGTGGGCGCGACATTTGCGAGCGGCTGAAAGATTTAATTCCGCGCCATATGTTCAAGATACCCATACAGGCGGCCATTGGCGGGCGCGTGGTGGCGCGCGAAACCATATCGGCGATGCGCAAGGACGTAACCGCCAAATGCTATGGCGGCGATGCGACGCGCAAACGCAAACTGCTGGACAAGCAAAAGGCCGGCAAAAAGCGCATGCGCCAGTTCGGCAAAGTGGAAATCCCGCAGGAAGCGTTTATCGCCGCGCTGCGCATGGGCGACGAATAGCGCAGGTAAATCGCGCCTATTCCTTTTCGAACTTCAGCGCCGCCCCATTCATGCAAAAGCGCAGGCCCGTAGGCTTGGGGCCGTCTTCGAACACATGGCCCAGATGCGCATCGCAGGTGGCGCAGATCACTTCGGTGCGCCGGGAAAACAGGCCGCGATCTTCGCGAAAGCCAACCGCATCTTTATCGATGGGCGCGAAAAAGCTGGGCCAGCCGGTACCGGAATTATATTTGGTATCCGATGGAAACAATGGCGTGCCGCAACAGACACAGCGATACAGGCCCTGCTCCTTATTATCATGGCCATTATCACTGAAGGCGCGCTCGGTCCCCGCCTTGCGCGCGACATTATATTGCAGCGGGGTTAGCTGCTGCTTCCACTCCGCATCGGTCTTTACCACTTTGGGTTTATTTTCCTGTCCGCCATCCGCCATGTCCTAGCCTTCCTTCCAAATGCCTGCTTGCCTTCAGTATAAGGGAACCTGCATTAAAATTTCAAGGAAACGCCATCATGATGACCTCGGCGATGCAGGCGGGGCGTTCCTGGCCCTCGATTTCCAGCACCATTTCATAGTTCATGGTGGCGCCCTTGCCCTTCAGCTCGACGGACATAACCTTCAGCCGCCCCCGCACCCTTGACCCGGTCGGCACCATATTGGTAAAGCGTACCTTGTTGGCGCCATAATTGATCATCTGGCTGATGCCGGTGATTTCCAAAAGCTCAAACATGAATTTCGGGATCAGCGACAACGTAAAATAGCCATGCACAATGGTGCCACCCGTGGCCATTTCGCGTTTGGCGCGTTCCACATCGACATGAATCCATTGATGATCGCCGGTGGCGTCAGCGAACTGGTTGACCTTGGCCTGATCCAGCGTCACCCAGTCTGAAACGCCTATTTCCCTGCCTGCCAGACCCGGCAAATCTTCATACGCGACTTTCAACATGGCGTTTTCCTTTCTGTTATTGCGGCCTGGCCGCCTTGATCATATCTGCGGCTTTTTCGGCAATCATGATAACCGGCGCATTGGTGTTGCCCGAAACCAGATTGGGCATGATGGAGGCGTCGATCACCCGCAAATTCTGTATCCCATGCACGCGCAATTGCGCATCCACCACCGCCATCGGATCGCTGCCCATTTTACAGGTGCCAACCGGATGATAGATTGTGTTGCCGCGTTCGCGCGCAAATGCCAGCAATTCATCATCCGTTTGCACATCCGCGCCCGGTTCCAGTTCCGCGCCACGAAAGGCATCAAGCGCCGATGCGTTAAACAGGCGCCGTGCGATTTTCAGACTTTCCACGACGGTTTCCTGATCCAGCCTGGCCGAAAGATAATTTGCGCGTATTGCCGGATATTGCGTGGGTATGGAAGATTTGATGTGAATGGAACCCCGGCTTTCCGGACGCAACTGGCAGGGCGCGCAGGTCATGCCCGGAAACGGATCCAGTTCCATTTTACCCGATCCGGTATTCTGCGTCATGCTGGCGGGCAGAATATGATATTGCACATCCGGGCTGTCGCATTCGGGCCGCGTCTTTACAAACGCGCCAACATGCGCGGCGCCCATCGCCAGCAGCCCGCGCCGTGACAGCACCCATTTCACAGCTTCGCGCACCTGTGACAGGCCGCGCGAAGTTTCGTTGACCGTAACCGGCAGCAAGGCGCGATAGGCGCAGCCAACCACATAGTGATCCTGCAGGTTTTCGCCCACGCCGGGCAGGTCTTTCACGACTTCAATGCCATGCGCGCGCAATAATGCCGCAGGGCCAATGCCTGACAGCTGCAACAATTGCGGCGAATTCACCGTCCCGCCGCACAGTAAAACTTCGCGCCCCGCCCTGGCGTAGCATTGCCGCCCGCCCCGGCTATAGGCCACCCCATCGGCCCGCGCGCCTTCAAGAAAAATCCGGAACGCCAGCGCCTCTGTTATAACGGTCAGATTACGGCGTGAACGGATGGGTTTCAGAAACGCCTTTGCCGTACTGGCCCGCAGCCCGTTGCGCGCCGTCATGTGGTAATAGCCGATGCCTTCCTGATCCAGCCCGTTCAGATCATCGCGGCGCGGAATGCCAAGCTGTTCGCCCGCAGCAATAAAGGCGTCACTGATGGGATGCCGGTCGGACGCCGCAGAAACCGCAAGCCCGCCCCCCGTGCCATGCAACACGCCCGGTTCAGCGTGATCGACGGATTTTCTGAAATAGGGCTCGACATCATCCCATGCCCAACCCTTATTTCCCAGTTGCGCCCAGCGGTCATAATCCTGTGTCTGCCCGCGCACATAGAGCAACCCGTTGATCGAGGACGACCCACCCAGCACCTTGCCGCGCGGCCACACGATGGCCCGGTTATTGGCGCCCGGTTCCGGCTCGGTTTCATACAGCCAGTTGACCTTCGGGTCTTTCAGCGTGCTGGCGAACCCCGCCGGAAGATGGATCATCGGGTTGCGATCTTTTGGCCCGGCTTCCAGCAGCAGCACGCTGACCTTCGGGTCTTCACTCAGCCGGTTGGCCAGCACACAGCCCGCCGACCCTGCGCCTACGATCACATAGTCATAGGCGGCATTTTCACTCACGCGATAAATTTTCTCAAAATGGCATTGGTTACATCCGCCGCTTCATACTGCACCCAGTGTCCGGCATTGGGAACAATGTGAAACTCCGCCTCTGGATGAACGCTGGCAATGACGTCGCGCCGGTGTTCCAGATAGGGCGATGAAATATCAAATTCACCCCAGATGCTGCACACCCTGGCGGGAGTTTCGCGCAGCGCATTCAGAAGTTTTTCGCTCAGCGCGTGTTCAGGGCTGAGAATACGGGTGCGGGGCGCATTGGTCGCCTGCATATGCATGGCGATATCGTCGATTTTTTCCGGATCGTGCAGCATGATTGCCGCCAGATTATGCCGGTGCGCGGCCGCTATTTCTGCGGGCGTGCCGCTTAGCGGAAGTTTCACCGGCGGCTGGATATTGCCGAATTTCCCGCCCAGCCCGCTCGGTCCCATCAATGTCAGCGTGCGCACCCGCGTGCCATGCAGCCTGGCTATCAGACCACTGATCATACCGCCAAATGAAAAGCCCGCCATGTCAAACGGCACACCCGGCGGCAGCACCTGATGCAGGCCATTGGCGGCGATCTGCGCTATGCTCTCGGGCGTATAGGGTTTGGGGGGGGATGCAGAGGAGCCCAGCCCCGGCAGATCCGGTGCAATCACCATGCGATCCATTTCAAATTCCGGAATATTGCGTATCCAGTGCGACCACGCCCCGGCCCCGCCATGAATAAACACCAGCGGCGCGCCTTCGCCCCATATGCGCCATACCATATTGCCATCGCCACAGGGTGTTTCCACACGGCGGCAGCGCGCCTCGAACCTGTCAAAAAAAGCCGCTGCATCCATTATTTCTTGAAGCCCTTTAACCCTGGGTCCAGTTGCACACCAAATGTATTCAATGCCATCGACACCAGATTATATTGGCCGACCGCAAACACCAGATCCATACGCTGTGCTTCATCATATCGCTCAGACAATTTGGCCCAGGTCGCATCACTGACGATTTTGTCTTTATGCAGTTCATCTGCGGTGCGCACGATGGCAGCGTCAAATGCATCCCAGCCAGGCGCGTCCGGCCCAGCGGCGATACGGTCAATTTCTTCGTCCGTGATGCCCGCCGCCTTGCCGATGATGACATGCTGCGCCCATTCATATTCCGCCCTGCACAGCCAGCCGATGCGCAAAATCGCAATTTCGCGGTCGCGCGCCGAAATGCTGCTGCGCTTGCTCAGAACATAGTTTGCAAATGTCAGCCAGCTTTTGAAAAGCGCCGGATGATGGATCATGGAACGGAAAATATTAAACACGCGGCCATTTCGCGCCAATGGCTTCATGATTTCCTGCTGTTCGGCGTTAAGTTCATTATCCTGCAATGGCTTAACGCGTGGCGCTGTTAGCCGCATTTCCCCTGCTCCCGTTCATTTTTTCTGTCCGCGCATAATATCAGATCAAACGAAAAAGGCATACTTTCCGTGCGTGCGCAATCCGGGAGAAAAATTCACAGCACGATGCTTCCATCTGCCTGCCCGTGCGGTCGCGCGGCTTAAGATCAGGCATAATGCCGTCGTCCCGCGCCCTGTTGTTCCGGTTAACCATACTTTCTGCCCAACATCAGAATTTATATGGTTTTCTGTTTCTTCTCCGCATATTCATCCGGCATTAACGCACCCGGGTTAATATGCCAGCCGGACTAAATATAGAGGCTAGGTATGTCAAGCGGCCAAATTCATTATGAAATCTATATCAAGCCGCCACGGGGCAAATGGCAGTTTTGCGGGGCGATTGAATCCCGTGACAAGGCTCTCAAGCAGGCAAAAGAGCTTGCGGGCGGGGGCGTCTCCGTACAGGTAATGAAAGAAACCCTCGGGGCTGATGGCAATTATCTGTCCGTGCGCATCTTCCAGGAAGGTGACTGCGGCGGCGCCCGTCCGAACGCCGGCAAAACAGATTCTTTTGAGTCACTCCCGTGTTTTCAGCCATTTGATCTTTATTCCTATGAGGCGCGCAAAACGATCGTCCGCCTGCTGCAGGATAGCCTGAACCGCTGGAAAATTACCTCGCTTGAACTGCTGCATAGCCCGGTTAATCTTGAATTGCTGGAAAGCACCGGCACGGTGTTGCAGGCAGCCGTGCAAAAAATGGCCATTGCGCAGGCGCAGGCGGGCGAAGGCACCATAGGCGAGCGCGTAAAAATACTGCACAAGCTGGTTAGCGACGCCATGGTGATGGTTTATGTGGACCGGGATAAAAACCGCATACCATCATTAAAAAATAAAACTATCGGTGAACTGGCGCGTCAGCTGGCTGGCGACTCCCGATGCGAATATCTGCTGAATTCCGCCATCACTGCATGTCTTCAGGATTGCAACAACTGGGATAGCAAACTTGTGGTCATGCTGGAGTTCATCAAAGACGTTCCCCATGATGATTCTAATTTGCGTAAATTCTGTCTTAATATTATCGATGGCTATGTGTCGGAAATATTATCCTCATCCTCAGCCATCAAGGATGTGGTGGGTGAACAGAAGGATCTGGGCGGCGCCCTGCAGCGGATGATCGAACTTTCCAGCGGCCTGCTAAAAGAGGAGGACATCACCTCTCCCGGCATTGCTTCGCTTAACTTTCATTTTGGCGCAGGCGAGCTTCCTGAAACCCGGACAGCAATCATCCGCCGGGTTCTGACGGATCTGGAAGGGCCAAAGCGGCTTACGCAGGATTCGTTGGCTGTGGAAGTTAAATTTTTGCGCCGTCTGGCGTCAAAGGTTGCGCTCGCCTGTGGCAATCTCATTCCCAATGATGAAGTCCTGGCGGCATTTCGCACACGATCTGAGCGCCTGATATCGCCCGATGCGCTTGACGCCTATCTGAGTGAGGCCGCAAATCCCGCCGAAAAGGCGGAGCGCCTGCTATATATCGGTGATAATATCGTTGGTGATAAAAACAAGCGTAAGCTTACCGCCATTTTGCTGGCGATGCTGGAAGCCCCTGTTTTCAATCAATATTTTACATCTGCGGAAGTGCCCGTATCCAACCGGTTACGGCTGCTGTGTGATCTGCAAAACAAGGTTACACAATCGGAACTGGATGCGGCCCGTAAACAATTAATTTCCCAGCAACTGGACACAATATGTTTTGCAATTATTGAAACCAATAAATTGTTTGACCGCGTCACCAGTGGTCAGGATAACCCGCTGAATAAATCCGTGGCGTTACTGAAGCTTGCATCTGCAAATATCCTGACCCGGGGTAAATCCCGCGATACGGCGCAACGCCTGGCCCTGGGATTTATACAGCAACCCGGTGTCCTGAAAAATTATCTGAGCAATAGTGCGGATTCCGATGTCCCCACAAAAATCGAGGAACTGCGCACCATGTTGCTTGATGCGGGAATTGACCCTGAATCGGTGCTTGGCCGCCACGCGGCGTAAACAATTTCAATGCGCCTGTCCCCAATTATCGCCGGCCTTGGCGTCAACTGTTAGAGGCACTGACATCGCCAGTGCCGGCATGGCGGCCTGTTCCATCACCCGCGTGACCACGCGCATGGTTTGCGCGATCTCTGCATCGGGCGCCTCGAACACCAGTTCATCATGCACCTGCAACAGCATGCGCGCGTTCAGCCGCGCGGCGCGCAGCTCATCAGGAATGCGGATCATGGCGCGGCGGATAATATCCGCCGCCGACCCCTGTATTGGGGCATTGATCGCGGCACGTTCACTAAATGCGCGATGCGCGGGATTTTTCTGGTTGATGCCGGGGAAATGAATTTTGCGTCCAAATAAAGTTGTCACATAGCCCGTATCCCGGCAGATTTTTCTGGTCTCATCCATATAGGCGCGAATGCCGGGAAACTTCTGGAAATAGGCCGCTATATAACGCTGCGCCTCACTTTGTGGAATGCGCAACTGATTGGCCAGGCCGAAGGCGGAAATGCCGTAAATAATACCGAAATTAATCGCTTTGGCGCGGCGGCGGATGGCGGGGTCCATATCCTTTACCGGCACATCGAACATTTCGCTTGCCGTGATGGCGTGAATATCATCGCCCCGGGCGAAGGCCTGTTTCAGGGCGTCTATATTGGCGATCTCGGCCAGAATGCGCAGCTCGATCTGGCTGTAATCGGCGCTGATCAGTTTATGGCCAGGGCTTGCGATAAACGACTCACGCAGTTTGCGCCCTTCTTCGGTGCGGATCGGAATGTTCTGCAAATTCGGATCGTTCGATGACAGCCGCCCGGTCGATGTCGACGCCATCGAATAGGATGTGTGCACCCGCCCGGTTTCGGGATTGATGTGGCCCTGTAACGCCTCTGTATAAGTACCGCGAAGTTTGGATAATTGCCGCCAGTCAATCACGCGCGCAGGCAGATCATGGCCCTGCGCCGCCAGTGTTTCCAGCACATCCGCGCCGGTGGACTGATCGCCCCCCCTGGTTTTTCTATCGCCCGTCATGCCCAGTTTGCCAAACAGGATTTCACCTAGCTGCCTGGGTGAAGCGACATTGAATTTCTCGCCCGCCAGGGAATAAATCTGATCCTCATATTCCGCCATGCGCTGTGCGAATTCCGACGACAGGCGCGCCAGAAAGGGCGCATCCACCCTGATGCCCGCGCGCTCCATTTCGACCAGCACCGGCGCCAGCGGACGCTCCAGCGTTTCATACATGGTGCTCATATGTTCGGCAATCAGCCGGGGTTTCAGAATATGAAACAGACGCCCGGTAACATCCGCGTCTTCGGCGGCATATGCGGTCGCCTTGTCCAGCGGCACCCGGTCGAACGTGCGCTTTTCCTTGCCGGTACCCGTCACTTCCTTGAACGCAATCGGCGTGTGGCCAAGATACAGTTTGGATAATTCATCCATGCCGTGGCCATGCAATCCCGCATCCAGCGCATAGGACAGCAGCATGGTGTCATCAATCGGCGTCAGGCGCACATCGTAGCGTGACAGCACCAGCATGTCATATTTCAGATTCTGCCCGACCTTCAGTACACCTGGATCTTCGAACAAGGGCCGCAGGCGCGCCAGAACCTGTGTACGCGCCAGCTGCTCCGGCGCGCCGCCGCCAAGCGACAATGCGCCATCCCCATCGGGACCGGTATGGCCAACGGGAATATAACAGGCCTTACCGGGGGCCGTTGAAAGCGAAATGCCCACCAGATCGGCGCACATCGCATCCAGCGAATTGGTTTCGGTGTCAACGATCACTGTCCCGGCTTTGTAAGCCGCCGCGATCCAGCGGTCCAGCGCATCCATGCTGATAATGGTTTCATACGTAGACGGATCAATGCGCGCATCCAGCCCGGGCAGGGTCGCGCCCGGCGCACCGCGTTCTCCCTGCGGCACAGGGTGCGCAATAGCAGCGGCGGCCGATACCGTTGGCTGCGGAACCTCCACGCGCATCTCTGCGCCAATACGGCGCGCCAGCGTGTTAAACTCCATGTCCGTAAGAAAGCCCAGCAATTGCGCAGGATCGGGATGCCGGATTGTCATGCTGTCAATGTGGATGTCCGATTCAACGTCATCGCGCAGACGCACCAGCTCACGGCTGACCCGCGCCATTTCAGCATGTTCCAGCAGGCTTTCGCGGCGCCTGGGCTGCTTGATTTCGCCCGCGCGCGCCAGCAGCGTGTCCAGATCGCCATATTCCTGAATCAGCTGCGCCGCCGTCTTGACGCCAATGCCGGGAACACCCGGCACATTGTCGGAACTGTCCCCCGCCAGCGATTGCACATCCACAACCCTGTCCGGACCGACGCCGAATTTTTCAAACACCTGATCGGGGCCGATATGAATGTTCTTCATCGGGTCAAGCATATCGACGCCATCCCCCACTAGCTGCATCAGATCCTTGTCGGATGACACAATTGTCACCTGCGCCTGGCGCGCACGGGCCTGGCGCGCAAAAGTTGCGATCAGATCGTCCGCTTCAAAACCCGGCTGTTCCACCGCCACCACATTGAAGGCGCGCACCGCATCGCGAATGAAAGAAAATTGCGGAATCAGATCTTCGGGCGTCTCGCTCCGATTGGCCTTGTAGGCCGGATAAATTTCGTTGCGGAAGGTCTGCCGGCCGGAATCAAATATCACCGCGATATGGGTCACCGTCTCGCCGGATTTGGTGTCTTCGATCAGCTTGTAAAGCATGTTGCAAAAGCCGCTGACCGCCCCTACCGGCAAGCCATCGCGCTTGCGCGTCAGCGGCGGCAGCGCGTGATAGGCGCGAAAAATATATCCCGACCCGTCAATCAGATAGAGATGGTCGCCGGGGCCAAGCGGTTTGGCCGCAATTTGCGGGCTTTGCTGTGACTGCATAAGATTATCTGAACTCTCCGTTGACCTGGCTTGGCGCCCAATGATACCCATTCCTATGTCTAACACGAAAGCATCCATCGAAGAAAATGCGTGCGCTGGCGAAAACGCCATCGAAGCCCGCAATTTGCAGAAATTCTACCGCAGCCAGAACGGCGGGCCGCCCAAGCACGCGCTGAAAGGCATTGATCTTGATATTCCGCGCGGCGCGATCTTTGGCCTGCTCGGCCCCAATGGCGCGGGTAAATCCACCTTTATCAATATTCTGGCCGGGCTGGTGATTAAAAGCGGTGGCGAGGCCCGCATCTGGGGTTTTGACATTGATAAAAATCCGCGCAAGGCGCGCGCCTCCATCGGTGTGGTGCCGCAGGAGCTGAACATCGATCCGTTTTTCACCCCCGCTGATCTGCTGGATTTGCAGGCCGGCATGTATGGGGTGCCCAAAGCCGAACGCCGCACCGCAGAAATTCTGGAGGTGCTCGGCCTGACCGACAAGGCCCAGGCCTATGCCCGCACTTTGTCGGGCGGTATGCGGCGGCGCCTGCTGGTGGCCAAGGCGATGGTGCACAGCCCGCCCATTCTGGTGCTGGACGAACCCACGGCAGGCGTGGATGTGGAGCTGCGCCAGCAGCTTTGGGAATATGTCCGCACCCTGAATGCGCGCGGCGCCACCATTGTGCTGACCACCCATTATCTGGAGGAGGCCGAGGCGATGTGCGACCGCATCGCCATCATCAATCACGGCCAGGTCATCGCGTGTGAGCCAACCCCGCAACTGCTGGCCCGCATCAGCGACAAACGCCTGGTGATCACGCCCGCCCATGCCGTGGCGCAGGTTCCGCCAGGCCTTGCCGGTCTCAATGTCGAACGCCTGCCAGACGGCAAACTGGCCGTATTATACAATCCCGCTGACACGCCGGTCATGATGCTGATCGAACGCATAAAAGGCGCAGGCGTCGCCATCGCCGATATCTCCACCGAAGAATCCGACCTGGAAGACGTGTTTTTGCAGCTTACGGCGAAGTGAGATTTTGCAGGGATTAGCGGCAGATAAAAAATCAGGTGATTTTCGAAGCCCTTGATGCGCCATCTGCGCAACCCCGTCAACGCGGGCTGCTGTAAAATTAGCTGTGTACCGATCAATGGCTCATGCGCCAAATCATTAAAGCTAGCCTCTGCGTTGATCAAGAAGCGCCCGGCTATATCCAGCCCCGCGTTTTGCGCCAGATAGACAAAATGATCTTCCAGATCGCGCTTGGCTGACGCGCGTTTGTATATCTTGCGCATCAAGGCCGCTTGTTGTGTGCGGCCCCTAACTTAGCCATTGCCGCCTTGCGAATGTCCTTCCAATCCGTTGGCGTCAATTCACTCTCGGCGCTGTTCAGCCCTTCCAGCAGCTTTGCCTCCAATTGCTCTTCGGCTTTGCGTTTCTCATCGGCGCGGATCAATTCGCGCACATATTCGCTAGCACTGCTATAGCGGCCCTGTTCTATCTGGCGATCAACAAACTGCTTCAACGGGCCGGGCAGTGAAATATTCATGCTTTGCATCGGTTGTCTCCATTCTGGCATAGTATGACATAAAATGACATAAAATAGCAATAACCGTCATGGCGGAGCGGCCCGCCGCGCCGGATTAGAAGAGAGGCGCTTGTTTTTCCTGCTGCCCTTTTAAGGTTGTAATGTCTGGCGTAAATAGGTTCAGTCTGACCTCATTTACGCTTGGTTTTTGGAGAGAATAATGACCCCAGACTTCCAGTTTCTGATGAGACACGTACTTGAATGCGCGGCCCATGGCGAAGTGCGAATAAGCGATGTCGTCGAAACGCTCGCGGACCGTCTCAACCTTTCTCAGGAAGACCGCGAAGAGTTGGTACCAAGCGGAAAAAAAACACGTTTTTCCGATAGGGTAAGTTGGGCAAAAACCTATCTAAAACAGGCGGGGTTGGTGAAAGCTACCAAGCGGGCGCATTTCATTATCACGGAGCGGGGCAAGGCCGCATTGGCCGAGACGGGCGCGGAGATCAACAGGGCATATCTGGAGAGGTTTGACGAATTCAGGGAGTTCCAGGTGCGCACGCGAAAAGCCGGGGATAGTGACGCACCTTCTTCCCCTGATGCGGAAAGCGCGGTTACACCGGATGAAATACTGCGCCAGGCCCATCAGACAATTAACGCTGCCCTTGCAGCGGAATTACTGGATCGGGTGCGTGAAGCATCACCTGCCTTCTTTGAACGTCTGATAGTCGATCTTCTGTTGGCGATGGGTTATGGGGGAACCTCGGAAGAGGCTGGCCGCGCCCTTGGAAAGAGCGGCGATGACGGGGTGGATGGTGTGATCGACCAGGATCCGCTTGGGGTGGATCAAATTTATATTCAGGCCAAGAGATACGCAGCAGGCAACGCAATTGGGGCCGGGGCAATTCGTGACTTCTTTGGCGCGTTGAGTTTGAAAAAAGTGCAGAAAGGAATTTTTGTCACCACCTCAACTTTCAGCCCTTCTGCGGTTCAGACAGCAAGAGAGTTGATGCGCATTGTGCTGATTGATGGCGACCAACTCGCAAAGCTGATGATCCGCTATAATATAGGCTGCCGCGACGAGGAGATTCTGCATCTCAAAAAAGTTGACGAAGACTTTTTTGAGTGAAGCTCGTTTGCTCACCGTCATCGCGAGCGAAGCGCGGCGATCCGGAGTCCCACGCAAAAGCCTGAGTTTGTGGCTCCTTTGCCAGCCGTAGCCTTCTTGCGAAGGCTTGGTGGATTGCCACGTCGCTTCGCTCCTCGCAATTGACAACGGAACAAAAAAGCCGGGCATTACACCCGGCTTTTTCAATCCCGGATACTATCCGGATCAATACACCTCAAACAATCCCGCTGCGCCCATGCCGCCGCCGATGCACATGGTGACGATGACGTTTTTGGCCTTGCGGCGCTTGCCTTCGATCAGGATGTGGCCGGTCAGGCGCGAGCCGGTCATGCCGAACGGATGGCCGATGGAAATCGCGCCGCCATTGACGTTCAGCCTGTCGCCCGGAATGCCGAGTTTGTCCTTGCAATACAGCGCCTGGCTGGCGAAGGCTTCGTTGAGTTCCCACAGATCGATGTCCTCGATCTTGAGGCCGGTGCGTTCCAGCAGTTTGGGGATTGCGAAGACCGGGCCGATGCCCATTTCTTCGGGCGAACAGCCGCCGACGGCAAAGCCACGGAAGCGGCCCATGGGTTGCAGGCCGCGGCGTTCGGCCTCTTTGGCTTCCATCAGCACACAGGCGGAGGCGCCATCGGAAAGCTGGCTGGCGTTACCCGCCGTGATGAAATTGCCCGCGCCGCGCACCGGCTGCAACGCCGCCAGGCCCTCGGCCTTGGTTTCGGGGCGGTTGCAATCGTCGCGGTCAACGATGGTTTCCTTCATGGTGACGGCGCCACTGTCTTTGTCCTTGACGGCCATCATCACCTTCATCGGCACGATTTCGTCTGCGAACTTGCCGCCCTGCTGGGCCGCAGCCGTGCGCTTCTGGCTTTCCAGCGAGAATTCATCCTGATATTCGCGTGACACCTTATAGCGTTGCGCCACGATGTCGGCGGTTTCGATCATCGGCATCCATAGCGCCGGCCATTCCTTTGCAAGCTTTGGATCCTTGGGGTCCTGCTTGACCTGCCCGCCCATGGAAATGGTCTCCACGCCACCGCCGATGGCGATATTGGCCCCGTCAACAATGATATGTTGCGCCGCCATGGCGATGGATTGCAGACCGGACGAACAATACCGGTTGATGGTGACGGCCGACACCGAAACCGGACATCCGGCCCACAGTGCGGAGCTGCGCGCGACATTCGCGGTCGAGCCGCCATCCGGGGCGACACAGCCCATATAGACGTCGTCCACTTCGCCTGGCTCGATCTTGGCGCGCGCGATGGCGTGTTTGACCACATGGCCGCCCAGGGCGCCGGAATGGGTGGCGTTGAACCCGCCCCGGAAGCTCTTGGCCAGTCCGGTACGTGCGGTGGATACGATAACTGCTTCACGCATTGCTTTCTCCCTGCAGTGTTGGTTTCTCTTGACTAACGGTGGTTCCAGCATAGAGGGTTTCATGCCGTCTGGCATCAAAAATCAGGATCATCAGGGCAGGGAAAAATGCAGCAAAAATTTGATACATTGGCTTTAGAGACACCCGGGCCGGGCCTGTTATGCGTGACGCTGAACCGTCCGGATTTCCGCAATGCCCTCAATACCCAGATGGGGCGCGACCTGCGCGATCTGTTTCAGAACGGGCTGAACCGCGATGCGGGGGACGTGCGCTGTGTGGTTCTGACCGGCGCGGGCGGCAAGGCGTTTTGCGCGGGCGGTGATTTGAAAGAACGCGACGGCATGAGCGATGAAGCCTGGCGCGCCCAGCATGTGATTTTCGAAGAAGCCATCTATGGCGTTATGGACTGCCCGCTGCCAGTGATTGCAGCGGTCAACGGGGCGGCGTTCGGCGGCGGCTGTGAAATCGCCCTGGCCTGTGATTTCGCCTATGCGGCGGCGGGGGCGCGTTTTGCGCTGACCGAAGTGACGCTGGGCATTCTTCCGGGTTGCGGCGGCACCCAGAATTTGCCGCGCGTGGCGGGCAGCCCGCGCGCCAGGGAAATTCTGATGACCGGCCGGCCCTTTTCCGCAGCCGAAGCGCTGGAATGGGGCATTGTCAACCGCGTGTGCGAACCCGCCAATTTGCTGGACGAGGCGCTCGACACCGCGCGCACCATTTGCGCCAACGCGCCGCTGTCGATCAGGAACGTGAAACAGGCGGTGAATGGCGGCATACAAACCGATCTGAAATCAGGCTTGAAGCTGGAGCTTGCCGCCTACGACGCCGTCTATGTATCGCAGGACCGCCGCGAAGGCGTGCGCGCCTTCAATGAAAAGCGCAAGGCGGAATTCAGGGGGGTGTAAAACGGCCCGTTAATCAGGCAGTCATATGCGGGTTCAGATTAATCACGCCCAGCAGCGTTACATCGCCGCCATTCGCCAGATCAACCTGCAGGGAGCTGTCGCCTGCATTCATGGCCACGCCGTTCAACTGGCTTTCTTCCACAAACAGCACATTGTTGGTGAAAGAAAAAATATCAAGCGGCAGGTCATCACTATCAAAAACCACCACGGTCAGGGCTTTATCCCCTGCCCAATATTGCTTCAGCAATTCGGGGAAGCTGGCGGGGACAGAAAATTTGCTGTCCGTGGAATTGACAAAATCCGTGATCAGATTAAGCCGCGCCAGCGCCACCGGATCACCGCCTGCAAACACAATATCAGATGCATTCAGCGCCTGACGGACAGTGGTGATGGAAAGTCCGCCCTGACCATCCTGCGGCGGCGCCATGACGCCTGCAACGGATGACATTTCAATTTTATCGCCAGCAACATCTCCGATATGCAAAGTAACGCCGCCGGCCAATTTCTCTGCGGGTTTACCGAAAAATATTTCAATCGCTTCCTTGCTGATTTCGGTGAAGCTGATGCGGTGGTTCTCTCCATCGGCTTTCGGTTGGGCAACCTGAAACACTATTTCCTTTTGCTCGGCAGGCTGATGCCGGGCGGGCTCCGCTTTGGGTGCATCCGCTTTTGCTTCCGCCACCAGCAGTTTGGCCTGCAATATTCCGGAACCAGAGTCGGCGGGAATAATCTTGTCTGCTGCTTCTCTCTGCACTGTGTGGGCGGAACTTTCCCCGTTTGCAGCAGCGCCACCTGATTTTTCGGCAAACCCCGGTTTTTCCATTGCGCCTGATACGGCTGCATCGTGCAACACTATTTTAGCCGGAGCCGGTTCTTTGCTTTCAGCGAGCCGGTCAACAGCGCCCGCATCCGCTTGCACCTTGTTTTCCGCAACCTGTGGCGCGCCAACGGGGCCGGCAGATTTTTTTACCGCCGCATCAGAGGAATCGGCAGGCAGCGATGCACCGCTCGCAATATCCACCTCATCCTGCAATGACGATCCCTGGATCACCGATATTGCGAACGCAACCACAGACGCCAGCGACAGATTACCAAGCCCGAGACCAAGGGCCGTAGCCTGCGCATATTCGGCAGATGCGTTTTTCGTATCGATCGGGCCCGTGAAACCACGCAGCACAAGGTTCAGCGCATCCATAAAGGCGGTTTTCAGTGTTTCCGAAAATGTGCCTACGGATACGGCGTGAACAGCAGCATCCGCCGCATCATCGATTGCGGTAATATCCTGACCTTCCCAGCTTTTCATCTGCGCCAGCGTGGTCGCGACCAGCGCGGTCAGAATGACCGACGGATGCAGGAATAATTTCTGGCCCGAGCTGGGCGCGGGCAGGATCAGCGGCTGACGATTGACCAGCGCCTCTGCGACGCGGCGAAAATTATTGCCGCGCATCACCGCATCGGTGGCGGCGCTAACCGCGACAAACTGGCCATCAATGCGTGAGAAATGGACGATGACGTCGCCAGTATCGGCGCGGCAAAAGGCAAACCAGGGTTCACCTTCATCGGACAGGCCCATATCTGTATCAATGGCTACCCCGGCGCGGCTGAGAATATCCACGACGCGAAACAGTTCGGCCAATTCTTCATTGGTCCAGTTCTGACCCTTGTGCGGTTGCCGGAAAGCGAGAATAGCCGCCATGATATTTATATGCCCATTTGCCCTAGGTCTGGCCCTTCATGTCCTGCAAAATCAGAACGTTGACGGATGACAGGCTAGCAGCGAATCGGGGATTCGGCCAGCCGCAATATTCAACCCCTGTCTATGCGTTCGCGAACAGCAAACGATAGGTTTCCGGGTCATAATATTTCATTAATTCCTTCACAAAAACCGTTGTATCGACATTGAGCGCCTGCGCCCAGCGTTCGTAACGGTCCGGTGGTATCCGGCCCCGGCCCGATTCAAGCTGCGAAACAAAGGTATAATATTCAACACCCACCAGCGCCGCCAGTTGCCGCTGCGTAAGATTGTTGGCTTCACGCAGTTCTTTCAACCACTTGCCAGCCTGCTGGCGCAGCTTCTGAACATCATGCCCTGCGCTATGTTGCGGATGAGAATACATGTCTTTTAACCCTGGTTTCCGCGCCGTATGGAGAAGAAATTGCTCCTTCAGCATTCGGATGGGAGCCTATCATAAATAACTACAAAGTACAAGAGTTACTGTACAAGAAAGCAGCGCTATTTGTAATCATTATGATTGGTGCGCTATCCTGGAAGGCGCCAGAAACAAGCCTCAATATGTGGTGTTTTTACAACAGCGGCGGGTGGTTATCAGCCGGTTTTTTCAAGTTTGCCGTCCAGCGCCTCCAGAAGCACATTCTCGATGCGCCTGAGTTTTTCTTCGGAAGTAATTTTCAGGCCGAACGCATCGCGCACATAGAAAGTGTCAATGGCTTCCTCGCCATAGGTCGTAACATGGGCGGAATTGATCGACACGCCATTTTCAAACAGCGCCCAGGTCAGATCATGCAGCAGGCCGGGCCGGTCGCGGGCCGTCACCTCGATCATGGTTGCGGTATTGGACGCCTCATTATCGAACAGCACCTGGCTGCGCACGGTAAAGGCCTGTTCGCGCTTGGGCCGTTTTTGCTTGCCCGCCAGCACAATATGCGGACGATGGCGGCCCTCCAGTGTCTTGTGCAGAATTTCCGACAGGCGTTGCAGTTTTTTCTCTTCCGCCAGCGCCCCGCCCTCCGCGTCCTGCACCAGGAACATGTCCAGCGCCATGCCATCGGATGTTGTGAATATTTTTGCGTCAACAATATTGGCCCCGATGGATGCGAACGCCCCGGCCACACGCGCGAACAGGCCTGCATGATCGGGCGCAAATAATGTGACCTCGGTAACGCCGCGCGCCGTATCGGTTTCATATTTCATATGGAATGGCCCGCCTTTTGCGCGCGCATCCATGACAAATCTAGCATGTTTTTCGTGCAGGTCCGCATCCCCCGCCAGCCAATAGGGCGGATAATGCATGGTCAGAATGCGTTCGCGCTGCGCGGGCTCAATATCCGCCAGCCGTTCCGCCAGTTGCGCTTTGGCGGCAGCGATCCTCTCGCCGCGCCCGGCGGTGCGGTGACCGCCCGACAGCAGGCTTTCAGCCTCTTCATTCAGCTGGCGTAACAGCTGTCCCTTCCAGCTATTCCACACACCAGGGCCAACCGCGCGAATATCCACCACCGTCAGCACCAGCATCAGGCGCAGCCGCTCCTGGGATTTTATTTCTTCAACAAATTTTGCAATGGTTCTGGGATCGGAAATATCGCGTTTCTGCGCAACGTCACTCATGAGCAGATGATTTTCCACCAGCCACGCCACCAGTTCTGTATCCGTATCAGACAGGCCAAGGCGCGGGCACAGTTCACGCGCCACAGCAGCGCCTGCATGCGAATGGTCATCGGGACGCCCCTTGGCGATATCGTGCAGCAGCACACCCAGATAAATCACTTCGCGTTTTTTAATGCGCCGTATGATTTCACTGGCCAGCGGATGATCGTCCGTCAGTGTGCCCGCCTCGATCTCCGACAGAATGCCGATGGCGCGGATAAGATGCTCATCCACCGTATAATGATGATACATGTTGAACTGCATCATGGCGACGACACGCCCGAAATCCGGTACGAAACGGCCGAACACCCCGGCCTCGTTCAGGCGGCGCAGCGTGGTTTCCGGATCTTTGCGCGAACACAGCATTTCCAGGAACAGGCGGTTGGCTTCCGGGTTGGCGCGCAGGCTGTCATCCACAAGATCAAGCGAACGGGTTACAAGACGCAGCGCCTTTGGATGAATGTCGAGATCATTGTGCTGGGCCGTGTGAAACAGCCGCAACAGATTGACCGGATCAAAGACAAAGACACTGTTATGAACAACATTCAGACGGTCGCCTTCGGCCTTGAAATCTTCAAAAATTCTCGCGCGGCGGCCAAAACGAGGCAGAAACCGGCGCAGCCCCACCGGCTTGCGATGAATGTCTTCCAGCAGCGCGCAGAATATGCGCGTCAGATCGCCAACTTCCTTGGCGGTGCGGAAATAGTCTTTCATGAACCATTCCACCGCCGACAGGCCGTCATGATCCTGATAGCCCATCCGGTTTGCAATCAACTGCTGCACATCGAATGACAGGCGCTCCACCGGACGCCCGGTCACCAGATGCAAATGGCATCGCACCAGCGACAGAAAATCTTCCGCATGCAGAAAGCTGTCATATTCGGCCTGTGTCAGAATACCCCTGGCGACCAGTTCGCGCGCATCTTCGACGCCATAAATATATTTGCCGATCCAGTACAGCGTGTGCAGATCACGCAGGCCGCCCTTGCCGTCCTTGACATTGGGCTCCACCAGATAGCGTGTTTCGCCCTGGCGCATATGCCGCTGATCACGCTCCGCAAGTTTGGCGTCGACAAAGCTGGACGATGTGTCAGCGGCAACATCTGCGGTGTAGCGTTTCTTCAGATCACTGAACAATTCCTGGTCGCCGCAAATATAGCGGCTTTCCAGCAGCGCCGTGCGGATGGTCGTATCGCCTTTGGACAGGCGGATGCATTCATCCACCGAACGTGTGGCGTGCCCGACCTTCAGCCCCAGATCCCACAGCACATACAGCATGAACTCAACCACGCTTTCGCCCCAGGGCGTTTGTTTGTAGGGCAGCAGAAACAGCAGATCAATATCCGACTGCGGGGCCAACCCGCCCCGGCCATAGCCACCCACGGCGGCAACGCTTAAGCGTTCCCCGCTGGTGGGATTGGTCGCCCGGCTGACCCAGCGGCTGGCATACTCAAACAGCGCCGAGATGATATTGTCCTGACAGTTGGACAGCGCCTGAATGGCCTGCAGCCCCCCGGCGCCTGCGGCCAGGGCCTTGTCCAGTGATTCCAATGTGCGCGCCCGCGCGTCCTTTAACAGCTCCACCAGACGCCGGTTGCGCTCGGAATCGCTGGCATCCTCATCCGCGCCAATGGCGCGCAAGCCGGCGGCCAGCACATCGTGCGGCGTTACCGCGATTTCCGGTGCGGGTTTCAGAGCTTCTCGAACAGTTCTGTCAGACATAAGGAATATTGTATCCGGTAATGATGACACGGGTTGGTCATGCTTACTCTAAAAGGGCACATAATTGGTATACGATTTGCAACGCTTCTTTTGGCGACAGTTCGTCGGGATTAATGGCCCGCAATGCAGTGGTCAGTCTGGCGTCCGGGGTTTCTTCTGGCGTCGCGGGCGGGGCATTGAACAGGGGCAGGGCGTCTATCATCTGCGCGCCCCGGCCTATCGCTGCCTGACTTTCCAGTTGCGCCAGAACGGCCTGCGCCCGGGCGATCACCGGGGCGGGCAATCCCGCAAGTTTCGCCACCTGTATGCCATAGGACCGGTCCGCCGCCCCCGGTACGACCTCATGCAGGAAAATCACATCACCCCGCCATTCGCGCACCCGCATGGTGACATTGGCCATGCCCGGCAATACTGCGCTGAGCGCCGTCAGTTCATGATAATGCGTGGCGAACAGCGCCCGGCATCTGTTGGTTTCGTGCAGATGTTCGAGCGCTGCCCAGGCGATGGACAGCCCGTCATAGGTTGCCGTGCCGCGGCCGATTTCATCCAGTATAACCAGCGACCGCGCCGTCGCCTGATTAAGAATGGCGGCGGTTTCCACCATTTCCACCATGAAGGTGGACCGCCCGCGCGCCAGATCGTCGGCGGCCCCCACCCGGCTGAACAGCCGGTCGACAATGCCGATATGGGCCGATTGCGCCGGCACAAACGCCCCCATCTGCGCCAGAATGGCGATCAGGGCATTTTGCCGCAGAAATGTTGATTTCCCCGCCATGTTCGGCCCCGTCACCAGCCACAGACGGCGGCTTGGGGAATCCGCGCCCCCGTCCGCGCCGAGATCGCAATCGTTGGCCACGAACGCACCCACATTCTCCTGTAGCGCCGCCTCCACGACCGGATGACGCCCGCCCGCAATATGAAACGCCAAACCCGCGTCCAGCCTTGGGCGCACCTGACGCGCGCGATGCGCCAGGCCGGCGAGTGCGCTGGCGACATCCAGTTCCGCCAGTGCCGCCGCCGTACGCAGCACCGCCGCACTGCGTCCCATCACTTCGCCCAGTAAATCTTCCCACAGCGCCAGCTCGATCCCCAGCGCCTGATTGCCCGCCTGATCGATCTTGCGTTCCAGTTCGCCCAGCTCCACTGTGCTGAAGCGGGCGTTACTGGCCATGGTCTGGCGGTGAATGAAAATTTCATTCAGCGGGGCGCGCATCAATCTGTCGCCCTGCGCCAGACCGGTTTCCAGAAAATATCCCAGCACCCGGTTATGTTTCACCTTCAGGCGGTCAATGCCGCTCAGCCTGCGGTATTTTTCTTCGAGCGATGCGATCACCCGCTTGCTTTCGCTGGCAAGCCCGCGCAATTCATCCAGTCCCGGATGATAGCCCTGCGCAATAAATCCGCCGTCACCGGTCAGCAAGGGCGGCTCGGGTTTCAGCGCTTCGCTCAGGCGCGCAATCAGAATTTCCTGATGGCCCAGATCAGGCAGCAGCGCCGCAAGGTCTTCGGGCAAACCGCCAAGCGGGTGCGACGCCTGCTGCAGACGCAGTTTCAGGCTGGCCGCAACCGTCAGCGCACCCTGCACCGCCAGCAGATCGCGCGGACCGCCGCGCCCCACCGACAACCGCGCCAATGCGCGTTCCAGATCCGGCGCGCGGCGCAATTCGGCGCGCACCGCATCGCCCAGATCGCGGTCATCATAAAAATGCTGCACCATATCCTGACGCCGCCGGATGGCCGTCACATCCGTCAGCGGCGCATTCAGCCTTGCTGCCAGCAAGCGCGCGCCTGCCCCCGTGACGGTGCGATCAATGGCGGACAGCAGACTGCCCTTGCGCACGCCGTTCAGCGTGACGTTCAGTTCCAGATTGCGCCGGGTCGCCGCATCGATCGCCATGATGGCGCCCTGTAGCTGGCGCGAGGGCGGGCGCAACAGCGGCAGCCGCCCTTTCTGGGTCAGTTCCATATAGGCCGCAAGCGCCCCACAGGCCGCCAGTTCCGCCCGGTCATAGCCGCCAAAACCATCCAGCGCGCCCACCCTGAACAGCGCCATCAGGCGCCGCTCGCCCGCCTGGCTGTCAAAATATCCGGGCGGCAGGGGGGTCAGCGCCGCGCCCTCAATGGCAAAGCTGGCCAGCAATTCCGGCTCATCCCGCAGCCGTTCCGGCAACAGCACTTCGCGCGGTTGAAGCCGTGCAATTTCCGCCGCCACACGCTCCTGCGGCAGCGCCATAACCTCAAAACTTCCGGTGGAAATATCGCACCATGCCAGCGCCCATTCCCGGCTCGCGCCCGCACCCGCCGCCGCCAGCGCCAGCAGATAATTATGCGCGCGCACATCCAGCAGACTGTCCTCGGTCAGCGTGCCCGGTGTGACAAGCCGCACCACCTCGCGCGCCACCACGGATTTCGCGCCGCGCTTGCGCGCCTCCGCCGGGTCTTCGATCTGTTCACACACGGCCACCTTGAAACCGCTGGCGGTCAGGCGCGCCAGATAGCCTTCCGAGGCATGCACCGGCACGCCGCACATGGCGATGTCCTCACCCAGATGCCTGCCGCGTTTGGTCAGGGCAATATCCAGCGCGGCGGACGCCCTGACCGCATCGTCAAAGAACAGTTCGTAAAAATCCCCCATACGGTAAAACAGCAGATACTCCGGATGCGCCGCCTTGATCGCCAGATATTGCGTCATCATCGGCGTCGTAATCGCCGCTACCGGCGCAAGCGGAAACAAATCCGCCGTTTGCGGCGGGTTCTGATTGTTTTTCGATTCGGCCAGGCTGTCATGCATGAGCCGAAAATAACATAAAATCCAGATAATGCGCGGCTTTTCGGGTGACAGGGGCGCACCCAATCGCCTACAACGAACACTTCGCTCTCAAACCCTGGTAAAACGATGAACAGCCCGAAGCCGCCCGCCGATAAACGCCCGCAATTCACCGATGAAGAAGTGCTGCTATTTCATTCGGAAGGGCGCCCCGGCAAGATCGAGATTATCGCCAGCAAGCCGCTGGCGACGCAGCGCGACCTGTCGCTGGCCTATTCGCCGGGTGTTGCGGTGCCGGTGCGCGCCATCGCGGAAGACCCTTCGCTGGCCTATGAATATACCGCCAAGGGCAATCTGGTTGCGGTGATTTCCAATGGCACGGCCATTCTGGGGCTGGGCGATCTCGGCGCGCTGGCCTCCAAACCGGTGATGGAAGGCAAATCGGTGCTGTTCAAGCGCTTTGCCGATGTGGATTCGATCGATCTGGAACTGGACACCAAAGATACTGACGAAATGATTGCCGCCATCCGCTATCTGGGGCCAAGCTTTGGCGGCATCAATCTGGAAGACATCAAGGCGCCCGACTGTTTCATCATCGAACAGCGCCTGCGCGAGCTGATGGATATCCCGGTTTTTCATGATGACCAGCACGGCACGGCCATTATCTCGGCGGCGGCGCTGATCAATGCGCTGCATCTGGCCGGCAAGGACATTAAAGACGTCACCATGGTGGTCAATGGCGCGGGCGCCGCAGGCATCGCCTGTATCGAACTGATCAAGGCGATGGGCATGCCGCACAATAATGTCATTCTGTGCGACACCAAGGGCGTCGTCTTTCAGGGCCGCACCGAAGGCATGAACCAGTGGAAATCCGCCCATGCAGTGGTGACCAGGGCGCGCAGTCTGGAAGAAGCCATGGAAGGCGCGGATATTTTTCTTGGCCTGTCCGCGAAAGGCGCGGTCAATGCAGCAATGGTGCGTTCCATGGCCCCCAATCCGATCATTTTCGCCATGGCCAATCCGGACCCTGAAATTCTGCCCGAAGAGGTCGAGGCCATTCGCGGCGACGCCATCATCGCCACCGGCCGTTCGGATTACCCCAACCAGGTCAATAATGTGCTGGGCTTTCCCTATATCTTCCGGGGCGCGCTGGATGTGCGCGCCAGCACCATCAATGAAGAAATGAAAATCGCCGCCGCCACCGCGCTGGCGGAACTGGCGCGCGAGGATGTGCCCGATGAGGTCGCCGCCGCCTATGCCGGTGAACGCCCCAAATATGGCCGCAAATATATTATCCCGGTACCGTTTGATCCGCGCCTGATCAGCCATGTGCCGCCCGCCGTCGCCAAAGCGGCGATGGATAGCGGCGTGGCGCGCCGCCCGATTGTCGATATGGACGCCTATAAGCATCAGTTGCGCGCACGCCTGGATCCGATCGCAGACACGCTGCATCCGGTGTTTGAATATGTGCGCGCCAACCCCAAACGCATCGTGTTCGCCGAGGGCGAGGAAGAACAGGTCATCCGCGCAGCGCTTTCGTACCGCAACAGCGGCTATGGCACGCCCATTCTGATCGGGGTGGAGGAACGCATTCGCGCAAGTCTGGCCGCAAGCGGGCTTGACCCCAACGAAGAACTGGAGATTCACAATTCGCGCGAACCCGCGCTGGTCGCCAAATACCGTGACTTTCTGTATGGCCGGTTGCAGCGCAAGGGTTTCCTGATCCGCGATTGCACGCGGCTGGTAACCTATGACCGCAATATTTTTGCAGCCGCCATGGTGGCGTGCGGCGATGCGGATTGCATGGTCACCGGCGTGACCCGCAATTCCGCCGTCGCGTTACAGGATGTGCGTCACGCCATTGATGTCAAGCCTGGCCAGCGGGTGATCGGAGTGAGTTTAATGCTGTCGCGCAAGCATACCGTGTTTGTCGCCGACACCACCGTGCATGAAATGCCCACCGCCATTCAGCTTGCCGACATTGCCGAACAAACCGCGCGCCTTGTGCGGCGCATGGGGCACGAACCGCGCGTGGCGCTGCTGGCGTCCTCCACCTTCGGCAATCCGGCGACCGAACGTTCCGATGCGCAGCGCGAAGCCGTGGCCATACTGGAAAAGCGCGGCGTGGATTTCGAATTTGACGGCGACATCGCCGCCGATGTGGCGCTGAATATGGATCTGATGAAACTGTATCCGTTCTGCCGCCTGACCGGCCCCGCCAATGTGCTTCTCATGCCCGCCGTGCACAGCGCATCCATCAGTACACGGATGGTACAGGAACTGGGCGGCGGCACGGTCGTCGGCCCGATGATCATCGGCCTGGCCCACCCGGTGCAGATCGCCCATATCGGCGCAAAAGTATCCGATCTGGTCAACATGGCCGCACTGGCGGCCTATGATCTGTCACGGTAATTAATGGCATGGCGTCACCAATCCGTTCCGCCCCTAAGCCCGTTTCACCGCGCACAGCATGTAGTTGACATCCATGTCCGGGCTGAGCGCCCAGCGGCTGGTGAGGATTTGATAGCTAACGCCGGTGCGGCCGGTGACGTGCAGGCCTTGCGCAGCGAGCAGGGCGGAAAGTTCCTCAGGCGTAATGAATTTGTTCCAGTCATGGGTGCCGCGCGGCAGCCAGCCGAGCACATATTCCGCGCCCAGAACCGCCAACCCATAGGCCTTCAGGGTGCGGTTCAGGGTGGCCAGAATCATGATCCCGCCGGGTTTCAGCAATTGCGCACAGGCGGCGAGGAACGCGCCCCGATCGGCCACATGTTCGATCACTTCCAGATTAAGCACAATGTCGAACGGTTCGCCCGCCTCGGCCAGCGCCTCGGCGCTGGTGTGCCGGTAATCAATCGCCAGACCCTGCGCCTGGGCATGGGCGCTGGCGGCGCCGGTATTTTCATAAGAAGCGTCAGCCCCAACCACCGCCGCGCCCAGCCGCGCCATCGGTTCGCAGACCAGCCCGCCGCCGCAGCCAATATCCAGCAGGCGCAGGCCGTTCAGAGGGGCAGGCGCGCGTCCGTCGCGTCCAAAATATGCGCAGAGCTGGTCGCGAATATAGGCAAGCCGGGCCGGATTGAACCTATGCAGCGGGCGGAACGGGCCCTCCGGATCCCACCAATGCGCGGCCTGGGCGGAAAAACGCGCCACTTCCGCAGGGTCAATGCTCGGGCTGGTCGTCATCAACAGGTAACCGATTGAGAAATATTATAGGCTTGCCCGCCTTGCGCCTTGCGGGTCAATTCAGTATGGATAACCAGCATTTACGCGGCGGGTTGCTGCGTATCCCTAGCATAGATGAATGGTTGGTGAAATGGCCCGTTTGGTCATGAAATTTGGCGGCACATCGGTGGCGGATCTGGACCGCATCAAGCATGTGGCTGCGCGCGTAAAGCGTGAAGTGGATGCCGGTAATCAGGTGGCGGTGGTGGTGTCGGCCATGTCCGGGACAACGAATCAACTGGTGGCCTGGACCAATCAGGCGGCCCGCATGCCGGACAAGCGTGAATATGATGTGGTGGTGGCGACCGGTGAACAGGTGACAGCGGGGCTGCTGGCGCTGGCCTTGCAGGAAATTGGCGTGCCGGCCCGGTCGTGGATGGGCTGGCAATTGCCCCTTGCCACGTCGGATGCGCATGGTTCGGCGCGCATTCTGGATATTGACGCCAGCGTGCTGGAAGCGGGCTTTGCGCGCGGCGAGGTGGCGGTAATTGCGGGCTTTCAGGGCATTGCGCCCGGCGCGCGCGTCTCGACCCTGGGGCGCGGCGGATCGGACACCAGCGCGGTGGCGATTGCAGCCGCCGTCAAGGCGGATCGCTGCGATATCTTTACCGATGTCGATGGGGTTTATACCACCGATCCGCGCATCGTTGCCAAGGCGCGCAAGCTTGATAAGATCACCTATGAGGAAATGCTGGAAATGGCGTCGCTTGGGGCCAAGGTCTTGCAGACCCGCTCGGTTGAATTGGCCATGGTGCATAATGTCCGGGTGCAGGTGCTGTCCAGTTTCGAGGACAGGCCCGGCACCCTGGTTGTCGATGAGGGAGAGATTGTGGAACAGGAAGTTGTCAGCGGTATTGCCTATTCCAAGGACGAGGCGAAAATCACCCTGCTGCGCGTCGCCGACAAACCCGGCGTGGCGGCCAGCATTTTCGGACCCCTGGCGGATGCGAACGTCAATGTCGATATGATCGTGCAGAACGTCTCGGAAGACGGTTCCTCCACCGACATGACCTTTACGGTAGGCCGCGCCGATCTGGACCGGGCGGTGGCGGTGATCGGCAGCTTGCAGAAAGCGCTGAATTATCGTCAATTGCTGAGTGACGCCAATGTGGTGAAGGTGTCGGTCATCGGCGTTGGCATGCGCAGCCATGCGGGGGTTGCGACCCGCATGTTCACGGCGCTGGCGGAAAAGGGCATCAATATTCAGGTGATTTCGACATCTGAAATTAAAATCAGCGTTCTGATTTCAGCGGATTATACCGAACTGGCGGTGCGCGCCTTGCATACGGCTTTCGGGCTGGATGCGGAGTAGGGGTGGCACGATTTATGCTTGGGTATCTTAAACAGGCTACACGAAGGGAAACAGGTTAGTGGCGCAGGGCTCTCCAGGAGGTCCGCGTGTACTGCTTCGGCGTCTGCGCGAAATCATGGCGGAGCCGGAGGACACGCAAACCCGACTCGACATGGTTGTGCGCGCTATTGCCGCCAACATGGTGGCCGAGGTGTGCTCGCTATATCTGCTGCGCGCCAATAACCAGCTGGAACTGTTCGCCACCGAAGGTCTTAATCCCACAGCCGTTCACCAAACCCATCTGAAGGTCGGTGAAGGTCTGGTTGGCTTGATTGCGCAAACCGCTGAGTATGTTTCGCTGCCGGACGCCCAGGCGCATCCGCATTTTGCATACCGGCCGGAAACCGGTGAAGAAATCTTCAAATCGCTGATGGGCGTGCCGATGCTGCGCGGCGGCCGTGTGATCGGGGTGCTGGTGGTGCAGAACCGCACCATGCGCCATTACGAAGAAGAAGAAGTTGAAAGCCTGCAAACCATCGCCATGGTGCTGGCGGAAGTGGTGGCGTCCGAAGCGCCGCCAGAAGCAAAAGCGGATGTTGCGGGCGGCGCTCCAGGTATCGGCGCGGTGCTGGCCGAAGCGCGCAGTCACCGTTTCCTGGGCCGGGGTCTGGCGGAGGGGATCGCATTCGGCACTGTGGTGCTGCATGCGCCGCGTGTGGCGATCACCCATTTCATTGCATCGGACCTGAAGGCGGAACGGGCGTTGCTGGATAAAGCGTTGCAGGCTTTGTTAAAGGAGCTGGAAGTGATGCTGTCCAGCGACAAGCTTTCCCGCGCCGGCGAACATCGCGATGTGCTGGAAGCCTATCAGATGTTCGCCAAGGATCATGGCTGGACGACACGCCTGCGCGAAGCGGTGGAGTCCGGCCTGACAGCCGCCGCCGCCGCCGAGCGGGTGCAGATGGAAAATCGCGCCCGCATGCAGCGCGTGAGCGATCCCTATCTGCGCGAAAGGCTGCAGGATCTGGATGATCTTTCCAACCGGTTGCTGCGCCATCTGACCGGGCAAATTCATGCGCCGGGTACTACGCAGTTGCCGGACGATACGATTGTCGTCGCGCGCAGCCTGGGGCCCACGGAATTGCTGGATTATGACCGCAGCAAACTTGCGGGCGTGGTGGTGGAGGAAGGCAGCGATACCTCCCATGTGGCGATCGTTGCGCGCGCGCTGGAAATTCCCATGGTGGGGGGTGCGGCGGACATTCTGGACTGGGTGGAACCCGGTGACAGCATCATTCTGGATGGCGAATTGGGTGCGGTCTATGTGCGCCCGACCGATGATGTGGTAGCCGCCTATACCGAACGCATGGAGGTTCGCGCGCGCAAACAGGCGCAGTTTGATGCGCTGCGCGGTGTGTCAGCGGTTACCAGAGACGGTGTGGCGATCAGGCTGGATATTAATGCCGGACTGATTGTGGATCTGCCGCATCTGGATGATACGGGCGCCGATGGCATTGGGTTGTTTCGCACGGAATTGCAGTTTCTGATCTCGGCGCTGTTTCCGCGTTTTGATGCGCAGCGTAACCTGTACGCCCGCGTGCTGGATGTGGCTGGTGAGCGCCGGGTGATTTTTCGCACACTGGATGTGGGGGCCGACAAGACCCTGCCCTATCTGCGCCAGCGCGGCGAAGAAAATCCGGCATTGGGCTGGCGCGGCACACGCCTGGCGATGGAACGTCCCAGTCTATTGAAATATCAGGTGCGCGCGCTGCTTGCGGCGGCAGCGGGACGTGAATTGAATTTGATGTTTCCGATGATCAGCGAGATTGATGAATTCAGGCAGGCCCGCGCCCTGGTGGATAAGGAAGTCGAACGGATGCACCGTCTGGGGCAGTCTTCCCCGGCCAGCCTGCGCATCGGCACAATGCTGGAAGTCCCCGCACTGGTATGGCAGTTGCCGCATCTTTTGCCGCTGGTTGACTTCATTTCCATTGGATCGAATGATCTGCTGCAATTTTTCTATGCCTATGATCGTGAAAATCCGAAATTTGCCGGCCGCTATGATCCGCTGGGTGCGCCTTCTTTGCAGCTGATGCGGTATATTGTGCAACAATGCGATGCGCATGGGGTGCCGGTTGGCATTTGCGGCGAATTGGCGTCCCGGCCGCTGGAGGCTATGGCGTTGATCGGCATTGGCTATCGCGCCCTTTCCATGTCGCCAATGTCGATTGGGCCGGTGAAACTGATGGTGATGAACCTGGACGCCACCAGGGTGGCCGAGCTGATGAACGAGGCGCTTACCGCCAATAGAGGAGACGTGCGCGCGCAACTTGTAGCGTTTGCCATGCAAAATAATATCCCGTATTAACCAATTGCTAGCCCATGTCTATTCTGATTTTATTCAGCTTATCCCTTGTTTTGAGGAGAACGCCATGGAAATGACCGCTGTATTGATGCCCGCCCCCGAAGGTGGATTTGTCGCATTGAATCCGGAAACCGGATCAACCTCGCAGGGAGACACGGTTGAGGAAGCCATCGCCAATCTGCGTGAGGCGACTGAACTCTACCTTGAAGAATTTCTGCTCCCCCGGACTGGCCGCCCATTGCTGACAACTTTCGAAGTCTCGATACGTGCCTAGCTTGCCTGTTGTTTCTGGCGCCGAAGTTGTGGGCGCCTTACAAAGGCTAGGGTTCGTTATAGCCCGGCAGCGGGGCAGCCACATAGTAATGCGTAATGGCCCGCGAGGTTGCGTTGTGCCAAATCATAGGGAACTCAAGACTGGAACCTTGTCAGGGGTCCTCAAACAGTGCGGAGTTTCGACCGAAGAATTTATACAGGCGCTTCGGGGCTAACCCGGAATGCCGGGAAGACATAGATCCTAGTGAACGAGGTGCTTGCCGCCAATAGAGGAGACGTGCGCGCGCAACTTGTAGCGTTTGCTATGCAAAATAATATTCCCTATTAACTGTATACTAACCTTCTTCGCTTTTGATGAAGTTTCAGGCCGTCTTACACGGTATAATTGTATTGAATTTGTGGGATGTGCTGCGTTTTGGGTCATTGACCGATTCATGGATCGGGGGCTGGGCGATGGATGAAGCTGACGAAGTGAGAGATTATAACGGTGTTGGCCGCGATTTGCGGGCGGCGCGCGAAGCCGTCGGGCAACAGATTGGGGATGCGGCCAGGGCGTTGCGCATTGGCGTCTATCATCTGGAGGCGCTGGAATCCGGCCGTTATACGGATTTACCGGAAGCAGTATATGTGCACGGTTTCGTGCGGTCCTATGCAGGCTATCTGAAGCTTGATCCTGATGAGATGGTGCGCAGGGTCCGGCTGGAGCTGCTGCCGGCGATCACACCCTATGATCTGCATTTTCCTGCTGCGCTGCAGGATTCGTCAAAACCAAGCCGTAATTTGCTGCTGCTGGCGTTAATCCTGGCGGTGGCTGTGATTGGCTTCTGGTATTTGAGCATGCGCTTTGAAACCACACCAGAACCGGCGGCGACAGAACTTCCGCCACAATTACAAACTGATCAACCCTCAATACCACCACCTGCCCCGGAAGCAGCCGCATCTCCTGAACCCGCGCCCGAACTGGCCGCAGAAGCGCCGGAAATTCCACCGGTGGATGAACTGGTCAGCCAAAATCCTGCTGTGGCCCCGTCGAATATGGAAGCCGCCCCCAAGGCGGCAGAGGATGCGTACGCGTCGAACGGGTCCGGCGCTATTCTGGCGGAAGAGATCGGCACACCTGAAATTACATCGAAGGCCGCGCTGGCTACTCTCGATCCTCCTATGCCTGCGGGCGCCGCTGCGCTTGGACCCTCGCCCCCCTTAAAGGCGGAGCCTGCATCAGAAGCCGCAGCGCCCGTTCCGCCGGAAGCCCTGGCCAAAGCGCCCGTTGTCCTGCGGGCGTCTTCGGATACCTGGATGCAGGTATCGAATGCAAATGGGGCGGTGGTGAAATCCTGGGTCATGCGGGCGGGTGAACAATATGTCCCCCCTGCGGATCAGGCCGGATTGAAGGTCATGATTGGCAATGCGGGGGCGTTAAGCGTGTTTGTGGATGGCGTGGAATTTCCGCCATTAGGGGCGCAAGGCGCTGTGATCCGCGATCTGCCGCTGGATGCTGCCGGATTAAAGACCAGGTTTAACCGGTAATATTCCGGCCTGCCTGTCTGATCGCTGGCGCTATCTTCCCATGATTGCTATATAGCAGGAACAACCAGCAGCGAATTACGGGTTATACCAAGCCATGAGTTTACGGCCATACCGCGATATTCAGCGCCGGAAGTCGCGCCAGATTTTTGTGGGCAAGGTTCCGGTAGGTGGTGATGCGCCCATTACCGTACAATCCATGACCAATACCATCACCGGTGACGCCAGGGCGACGCTGGCGCAAATTCATGCGCTGGAAATGGCGGGTGCGGATATTGTGCGGGTGTCGTGCCCGGATGAAGACGCGACCCGCGCGCTGAAAACCATTGTGCGCGAATCCAATGTGCCGATTGTCGCCGACATTCATTTTCATTATCGCCGCGCGATTGAAGCAGCAGAAGCGGGTGCGGCATGCCTGCGCATCAATCCCGGCAATATCGGCGCCAAAGAACGGGTGCGCGAAGTGATTCAGGCCGCGCGCGATCATGGCTGCTCGATACGCATTGGCGTGAACGCCGGATCACTGGAAAAAAATCTGCTGGAAAAATATGGCGAACCCTGCCCCGAGGCGATGGTTGAAAGCGCGCTATATCATGCCAGCATTCTGGAAGAACATGACTTCCGCGAATATAAGATCAGCGTCAAGGCGTCGGACGTGTTTCTGGCCGTCGCCGCCTATCAAAAGCTGGCGGAAGCGGGCGATTTTCCCCTGCATCTGGGCATTACCGAGGCAGGCGGATTGATGACCGGATCGGTCAAAAGTTCAATCGGCATGGGCATGCTGTTATGGGCGGGGATCGGCGACACCATCCGCGTGTCGCTGTCTGCCGATCCGGTTGAAGAAATCAAAGTCGGATTTGAGATGCTGAAGGCGCTGGGCCTGCGGCACCGGGGCGTCAATATTATTTCGTGCCCATCCTGTGCGCGGCAGGGCTTTGATGTGGTGAAAACCGTCGCGGCGCTGGAGCAGCGGCTGGCGCATATTTCGCAGCCGGTTACCCTGTCGATCATGGGCTGCGTCGTGAATGGCCCCGGCGAGGCGCGCGAAACCGATATCGGCTTTACCGGCGGCGGCGCGGGATCGGGCATGGTCTATGTCGCAGGCGTGCCGGATCACAAGATGGAAAATGCGCGCCTGGTCGATCATATTGTCGAACTGGTCGAGACGAAAGCAGCCAGCATGCAGGCCGCCAAAGCGCCCGCGCCAAATTAAATTCAGGTTATAAAAGAAGTGTTGATACCCGAGACGAAACTCAAGGAAGTCGTCACGCGCCATCAGGAATTGGAGGCGCGCATGGCAGGCCAGTTGCCGCCTGAAACCTTTGTGGCGCTGTCACGCGAATATGCGGAACTGTCACCGGTGGTCGAGGGTGTGCGGGCGTGGAATATGGTGCGTGATGAACTGGCCGGACTGGAAGCACTGATCGCCGATCCCGCTACCGATACGGAAATGCGCGAGATGGCGCATGACGAACGCGGTGAAGTGCAGGCGCGCCTGGCGGATCTGGAAAATAAACTGCTGATCCTGCTGGCGCCCAAGGACGAAGCCGACCGCAAAAACGCCATACTGGAAGTGCGCGCCGGCACCGGCGGCGACGAGGCGGCGCTGTTTGCCGGCGATCTGTTCCGCATGTACCAGAATTACGCCGCCGCGCAGGGCTGGAAAGTGGACGTGCTTTCCGCATCCGAAAGCGAAATGGGCGGATACAAGGAAATCATTGCGTCGGTTTCGGGCCAGAATGTGTTTTCCCGGCTGAAATATGAATCCGGCGTGCACCGGGTGCAGCGGGTTCCGGAAACCGAGGCGCAGGGCCGCATTCACACCTCGGCTGCGACCGTTGCCGTGTTGCCCGAAGCGCAGGAAGTTGACATCCATGTGGATGAAAAAGATTTGCGCGTGGACACCTACCGCTCACAAGGCGCGGGTGGACAGCATGTCAATACGACCGACAGCGCCATTCGCATTACCCATGTGCCGACCGGCGTCGTGGTGCAGTGCCAGGACGAAAAGTCGCAGCACAAAAACCGCGCCAAGGCGATGATGATGTTGCGCGCCAAACTGTATGACAATGAACGCCAGACCCAGGACAAGGCCCGCGCCGCAGACCGCAAAGGCCAGATCGGCAGTGGCGACAGGTCGGAGCGCATTCGCACCTATAATTTTCCGCAGGGCCGCGTCACCGATCACCGCATCAATCTGACCCTATACAAGCTGGAACGGGTGATCTCGGGAGAAGATCTGAATGATCTGATCGATCCGCTGATTGCCCATGACCAGGCCGAACGCCTGGCCGCGATGGGTGAGGGGGCGTAATAACGCAATCAAAAGGGCGCCTGCCTCTGGAACTTGCTTGACGACAAGTAATCGATCGATTACATCAAGCCCATGTCCTCGATTAAGGTGCTTCCTGAATTCACTGCCTGGCTTGACGGCCTTGCCGATGTGGCGGCGCGCGGCGTAATTGCGGCCAGACGGAGCGTGGACTAATGGGGGACGTTGGGCCAGTTGGCGAAGGCGTTTGGGAGCTGCGCATACATTTTGGCGCTGGCTGGCGCGTGTATTTCACGCAGCGCGGGGCGCAACTGATTGTACTACTTGCGGGTGGATCCAAGCGCACGCAGAAGAACGACATAAAGCGCGCCAGAGCACGGGCGGCATTACTGGACTGACCGGAGGAAACAGACATGAACAAACGCATTAAGGCGGCCGATCTGCCTGAGTTCGACGCGACGCCTTATCTCGACAGCGAGGTGGCCATCGCCGCCTATTTGACAGACATTCTGGAAGCGAACGATGCGGCGCTACTGGCGGCAGCGCTGGGCGACATTGCCCGTGCGCGCGGGATGACCGAGATCGCCAAGTCGGCCGGGATCACCCGCGAGGCCCTGTACAAAGCGTTACGGCCAGATAGCGCGCCGCGTTTCGACACGGTTAGCCGTGTCTGTGCCGCGCTCGGTGTGCGCCTGGTGGCGCAAGCCATGCATTCCTGAGGGTTAACCGCTTTGCTACAGAAAATTCAACCCATGCCCGCGATTGGCGATGCGCTTCGCACCGGTGCGGCGCAGTTGCAGGTGGCGGGAGTGGCGCAGGCGCGGCTGGATGCACGGCTTTTATTTTCGGCGGCAACAGGCTTATCCCACGAAGACATCATCCGTGATCCCGATGCCGCATTATGTCCTGAGCATGCGGCGGCCTACGCCGCCATGATCGCGCGACGGGTTGCGCGGGAGCCGGTGTCGCGCATTCTGGGGCGCCGCGAATTCTGGAGTCTGGATTTCGAAATCACGCCGGACACACTTGATCCCCGCGCCGATAGCGAAACCCTGATCAGGGCGGCGCTTGAACTGATCGAAGATCATAATCGCCCGCTGCGCATACTAGATATCGGTACGGGCAGTGGATGTTTACTGCTGGCATTATTATCGGAATTACCCTGCGCGCAGGGCGCGGGCATTGATATTTCTCAGGGCGCGCTGGAAGTGGCGTATCGCAATGCGGGGCGTCTGGGGTTTTCTGAACGTGCGCGCTTTATTGCGTGTGATGTGCGAAGCACCAACTGGATGCATCAAATTGGGGGACCATTTGATATTATAATCTCCAATCCGCCCTATATTGAGAATGCTGTCATTTCGGGCCTGGCTCCGGAAGTGACCCTGTTCGACCCCTATGCCGCCCTTGCCGGGGGCGAGGATGGCCTTGATTTTTACCGGATGATAACCATTTCGTTGGTACATATACTGTGTCCTGACGGTCTGGTGGTTTTTGAAGCCGGGGCCGGGCAGGCAGGGGCCGTACGGGTGCTGCTGCATAAGGCCGGGCTGGTAACATTGGACACGCACACGGATTTGGGTGGTGTTGCCAGAGCCGTAACAGGGCGGTTCGAGGGCTGATCCGTCACATAAGATTAATGTTGGAATCAGGAGCAGAAGCGGCTATTGTCCGCATAGCGATTGAGTATTGAATGCTCTCGCAGTTATCCATTGCTGTCACGGCATCCAAACGGTTCCAGATCGGACCGGGCCAGCAGGTGGTGTTTTTAACGTCGGCTGGGAAGACGGAAATCCACTTCCGGGCGGCGTTTCATTCGGGGAACAGGGCTGAAGCCGAAACTTGCTTTGATAGCGTTTGAATGGCTGCCGGCGGCTTTATACAAGCTGTTTGCGGCATTGCTAAAGGGTGCAATCTGGATGGTGGAGGTCGCACAATCAGGATCAATGGAGAGTTTTTACTAATGATGAGATGTAAGCGAATGATGCAAGAGTCAGTTCACGCATGAGACCCGTTCAGCAGAGCAACATGAACAAACAACGCTCACGCGGACGGGGGCGCGGTGGAAAACCACATAGTGGTGGTGGC
>Ga0209867_1000015_pt1 | contig 76414 bp, 72 predicted proteins | sample GWRWmT4_4Nov14_FD_187197 | JGI IMG/M metagenome (GOLD analysis project Ga0209867, IMG submission 187197) | Sand microcosm microbial communities from a hyporheic zone in Columbia River, Washington, USA - GW-RW T4_4-Nov-14 (SPAdes) (version 2) | ecosystem: Engineered > Artificial ecosystem > Sand...
ATGCCAACCCCTCCTTCTCCGCCTAGACTATCTGCAAAACAAAAATAGGGGAGGCAGGCATGACGGCGAGCGGAGATATCAATGCAACCAGTGAAAAATTTCTGCGCTGTAAAGACGCCATTGTGGGGCGGGCGAGACAGGTTAGTACGCGGGCCGGGGTTAATCAGAGACAGTAACTATCACCCCGCCCGTGCATATTTGACGGCGGCATCGCGTTCAAACAGATAGAGTAAGATGCGCAAGGCTTCGCCCCGTGCGCCGGTTAATTCGGGATTTTTTTCCGTAATCATGCGGGCATCGTCGCGCGCGGCATCCAGAAGGGCGCTGTGCAGGGATAAATCGGCGATACGAAATTCAGGAATGCCGCTTTGCCTGACGCCGAGTATTTCTCCGGCGCCGCGCAGGCGCAAATCCTCTTCGGCGATACGAAATCCATCATCTGATTCCCGCAGGATGCGCAACCGCGCCTTCGCCATATCGCTCAATGGGGATTGATAGAGCAGCATACAGCTGGCCTGGCCTGATCCGCGCCCGACCCGGCCGCGCAACTGATGCAGTTGCGCCAGTCCGAAACGCTGCGCATGTTCGATGATCATGATCGAGGCGTTCGGCACATCAACGCCGACTTCGATCACTGTCGTGGCGACAAGGATGCTGGTGCGGCGCTGGATGAAATCATCCATTGCCGCATCTTTCTCCGCCGCTTTCATACGCCCATGCACCAGCCCGGCGCGCGCCCCGAAAATTTCGCGCAGGCTGGCATGGCGTTCCTGCGCGGCCGTTACGTCCAGCATTTCAGATTCTTCCACCAGCGGGCAAATCCAGAACGCCTGCGCGCCCTTATCCACTGCGCGGGCCAGGCCGGAAATCACTTCCTCCAGGCGCGCCAGCGGCAACACCCTTGTATCTACCGGCGTGCGGCCAGGAGGCTTTTCAAGCAGGCGCGAGATATCCATGTCGCCATATACGGTCAAAGTCAGCGTGCGCGGGATCGGCGTCGCGCTCATCACCAGCGTATCGACGGCGCGTATGCCCTTTTCGGACAGCAGCAGGCGCTGATGCACCCCGAACCGGTGCTGTTCGTCAATGACCGCCAGTTGCAGATCATGGAAGACGACATCTTCCTGAAACAGCGCGTGCGTGCCCGCAATGATGGCGGTGCTCCCGGAGGCAAATCCCGCAAGCAGGGCTTCGCGCGCCTTGCCTTTGTCACGCCCGGTCAACAGCGCGGAAGTGACGCCGATGGCGTCACAGAGCGGCGCAATAACATTGTAGTGCTGCCGCGCCAATATTTCAGTCGGCGCCATGATTGCCGCCTGGCCGCCATTCTCAACTGCGATCAGCATGGCCAGAAGCGCTACGATGGTCTTGCCGCTGCCGACATCGCCTTGCAGCAGGCGCAGCATCCGGCCCGGGCTGGCCATATCTGCGGAAATTTCTGCAATTGCGGTCATTTGCGATGCGGTCAGGCGGAACGGCAGCGCCGCAATCAGCCTGTCCCGCAATGCACCATTGCCAATGATCCGGCGTCCCGCCTGGCGGCGCATGGCGCGCCTGCTCAGCATCAGCGCCAATTGATTGGCCAGCAGCTCGTCATAGGCCAGCCGCATGCGGGCGGGGTGCGTGCCGGACAGCGCATCATCTGTTTCGGGGGCATGGGCCGTTTGCAAACAGTCTTTCCAGCCCGCCCAATTGTTCTGCCGCAGCCAGGGGCCATCCTGCCATTCCGGCAAAGCAGGCGCGCGCGCCACGGCGGCGCGGATCGCCTTGACCAGGATTTTGGGGCTTAATCCTGCGGTCATCGGATAGACCGGCTCCAATACCGGCAAGGCGGCGCTTTCTTCCTCGGCCAGAATGTAGTCAGGATGTGTGATTTGCAGATTGCCGCGATAATGTTCCAGTCTGCCGCTGATCAGTCTGGTTTTACCTTCGGGCAGTTTGCGCAGCAGATAGTCGGCACGTGCGTGAAAAAAAACCAGGCTGATCTCGCCACCGCTGCCATCCGTGCACCGGATCCGATAGGGCGTGCGCTTGTTGGGGGATGGCTCATGCGTCCAGACGGTCAGGGTAAGTGTGACTATCCGGCCATCATGCAGTTCGGTTAACTCGGAAAGTTTCGGACGAAAACGGCGGTCAATCAGGCCGCTTGGCAGATCCCAGAGCAAATCCGCAATATTCGGGCCCGCCAGCCGGGTGATCAGCTTAGCGTTCTTTGGCCCTATGCCCGCAATGCTGCTGACCGGGGCAAATAGGGGAAACAGGATCTCAGGACGCATGCAGACCGGTAATTCCAATTGAGCGGATGCTTCGCAAGGACTATATCAAAGCAACGCAACCGGGTCAGCATCATCTGATCCGGCATGTGGGCGTGCAACTGAGGCCATCGCATGACTGAAAATAACGACCAGGAGATCCGGATCAAAAAGCTGAAATTTCGCGCCTGGCATCGGGGCATGCGCGAAGTGGATCTGCTGCTTGGCAGCTTTGCAGATCAGCATCTGATGAAATTCAGCAGTGATCAGCTTACGCAGTTCGAGCATATTCTGGATATCGAAGACCCTTATCTTTATGCCTGGCTAAGCGGTGCGGCCCCCTTGCCGGAGGAAGAAAAATCCAGCGTCATGACGATGATGTTAAATTTCAAATATACTGTATAAATAATTGATTATTAATGAAAAAATACTGAATAATAGGGGCCATCTGACGGTTTCCGGCGTGCCGGAAGGCTTTGATGCGCTGGTGCTGGCGCAGATGGCGCGGGCTGGAAAATGTGTGCTGCATATTGCCCGCGATGCGTCGCGTTCCGCTGCTATGGCCGAGGTGCTGGGATTTTTTGCGCCAGAGATTGAGCTGCTTGAGTTTCCGGCATGGGATTGCCTGCCTTATGACCGGGTATCGCCCAATCCGGATATCAGCAGCAGGCGCATGGCGGCGTTGCACCGGCTCAGCATGCCGGGGGCAAGTTTCAGCAATCTGATCATACTGACAACCGTCAATGCGGCGCTGCAACGGCTTCCGGCCAGAAGCAGTCTGGCGGAAAATAGCTTTTCGGCGCAAACCGGCAAACCCGTCAATCTTGACGCGATGGTCGCCTATCTTGCCCGCAACGGTTATAGCCGCACTGGCACGGTGGTGGAGCCTGGGGATTTTTCGGTGCGGGGCGGCCTGCTCGATGTTTTTCCGCCGGGGGCGGATGCGCCGCGCCGGCTGGACTTTTTTGGCGATGTGCTGGAATCGATCCGCATATTTGATCCCGAAACGCAACGCAGCACCGGTAAACTCAAGCGCCTTGTGCTGACGCCGGTGGCGGAACTTATTCTGGACGAGGCCAGTATCCGGCATTTCCGCGCCGGCTATATACGCACATTCGGCGCCGTATCGGACAGTGATCCTTTATATGAATCGATCAGTCAGGGCCGTAAATATCAGGGTATGGAACATTGGCTGCCTCTGTTCCATGAGAGTCTGGATACTTTGTTTGATTATCTGCCGCAACAGCCCCAGACGCCGCTGATCTGCATGGATCATCTGGTGCAGGAAGCAGTCAGCAGCCGTATCGCACTGATTGCAGATTATTACGACGCCCGCCGGAGTGCGCCAGCTGCGCACAGCCAGTTTACCACTGTCTATAAAGCGCTGCCGAGCCAGGCGCTTTATCTTCCCGCGGAGGAGTGGGAAGCCATCCTCAGCCATTATGGCGTAAGATATTTCAACCCCTATCAGGCGCCGGAATCGGCGTTGACGGCGGACGCTGGCGGGCGTCCGGGCCGCAATTTTGCGCCGGAACGCCAACAGCAAACGCTCAATATCTATGAGGCGGTGCGCGATCATGTGCTGGCCGCCCAGGCTGCGGGCAAGCAGGTGCTGATTGCCGGATACAGCACCGGATCGCGCGAGCGCCTGGGCACGGTGCTTGCCGATCATGGGCTGAACGCGCTGGTTTATCCGGAAAACTGGGAGCAGGCGCAATCGGCTCCGCAAGGCGCCGCCGGTATGATCGTTCTGAGAATTGAAAACGGGTTTGAGACCAGTACGCTGCTGGTGATCTGCGAACAGGATATATTGGGCGACCGCCTGGTACGGGGCAGCCGCCGTTCGCGCCGCGCCGAAAACTATCTGAGCGAAGCCTCAAGCCTCAGCCCCGGCGATCTGGTGGTGCATATCGAACATGGCATTGGCCGCTATGAGGGATTGCAGACGCTTGAGATTAACGGCGCCCCGCATGACTGTCTCTGGTTGAGTTATCATGGCGGAGACAAATTATATCTGCCGGTTGAGAATATCGAACTGCTAACCCGCTATGGCTCGGAAGACGCCAATGCGGTGCTGGACAGGCTGGGCGGTGCCGCCTGGCAAAACCGCAGGGCGCGGTTGAAAAAACGCATCCGTGAAATGGCGGAAGAATTAATCAAGGTCGCCGCCGCCCGCGCCATGCGTGAAGTTGCGCCGGTCTATCCGCCCGACGGAATCTATGCGGAATTTTGCGCCCGCTTTCCCTATCAGGAAACCGATGATCAGTTGCGCGCCATCACAGCGGTGCAGGAAGATCTGGCCAGCGGCCGGCCGATGGACCGGCTGATCTGCGGCGATGTGGGCTTTGGCAAAACCGAGATTGCGCTGCGCTCGGCCTTTGTGGGGGTGATGTCCGGTTATCAGGTTGCCGTGATTGTGCCTACAACCCTTTTGTGCCGGCAGCATTATCACACATTTTTGCAGCGCTTTGAGGGCATGCCCGTGCGCATTGCGCAATTGTCCCGCATGGTTCCGGCCAAGCAGGCCAATATTCTGAAAAAGGAAATCTGCGAAGGGCAGGTCGATATTGTGATTGGAACCCATGCCTTGCTGGGCAAGGGGGTTCAGTTCAACCGCCTGGGCTTGTTGATCGTGGATGAGGAGCAGCATTTCGGCGTAGGGCACAAGGAACGCCTGAAACAGATGCGCAGCGATGTGCATGTGCTGACCATGACCGCCACCCCGATTCCGCGCACCTTGCAATTAGCGCTGTCGGGTGTGCGCGAACTGTCGGTCATCGCCACGCCGCCGGTGGACCGGCTGGCGGTGCGCACCTTCGTTTCGCCTTTTGATCCGGTATTGCTGCGCGAGGCCTTGTTGCGGGAACATTACCGGGGCGGACAGAGCTTTTACGTCTGCCCGCGTGTTGCCGATCTGCCGGAAGCCGAGGCTTATTTGAGAGAGTTTGTGCCGGAGGTAAAATTTATCGTGGCGCATGGGCAGATGCCGCCTGGTCAGTTGGATGATGTGATGAACGCATTCTATGACCGCAAATTTGATGTGCTGCTGAGCACAACGATCATCGAATCCGGCCTGGACATTCCCACCGCCAACACCATGCTGGTGCATCGTGCCGACATGTTCGGGCTGGCGCAGCTCTATCAGTTGCGCGGGCGCATTGGGCGCTCAAAAGTGCGGGCCTTCTGCTATCTGACACTGCCGCCCGGAAAAGTGATCACACCCAATGCGGAAAAACGCCTGAAAGTGCTGCAAACCCTGGATACGCTGGGCGCGGGGTTCAGCCTGGCCAGCCATGATATGGATATTCGCGGGGCGGGCAATCTGCTGGGCGAGGAACAATCCGGTCATATCCGCGAAGTCGGTTTTGAACTGTATCAGGAAATGCTGGAAGAAGCCGTAGCGGCCCTGCGCAGCGGCGGCGAGCAGGCGGAGATTGCCGATCACTGGTCGCCGCAAATCAGCCTGGGGACTTCGGTGCTGATACCGGAATCCTATGTAGCCGATCTGAATGTGCGTCTGTCCTTGTATCGCCGCCTGTCGCAGATCGAGGGGCGCGAGGCCATCGACGCCTTTGCCGCCGAGCTGATCGACCGGTTCGGCGCGCTGCCCGTCGAAGTCAGCCAGTTGCTTAAGATCATCGCCATCAAGCAGCATTGCCGTTTGGCCGGTATCGCCAAAATCGACGCCGGGCCAAAAGGGGCCGTGGTGTCTTTCCGTCAGGATCAGTTCGCCAATCCCGCCGGGCTGGTCGATTTTCTGTCACGGCATGGCAAGACTGCCAAACTGCGCCCGGATCATAGACTGATCTATCAACGCAGTTGGGAAACAGCAGATGAGCGGCTGGCGGGCGTTACCAATCTGACACGCACCTTGTCCGGCATCGCCCAGGCCGCTACAAGCGCCGCAGCATAGCCTTACTCAGGCGTGAGTGCGGAGTCGATGCGGTAATTGCCGCTTCCACCGCAGCAATGCTGCACTGACAGCACATAGTTTCCGGGCAGAACCGGCGCCTGCATTTTAAAATTATAGCCCGTGCCGCCATCATCATTGCTGGCGATGCGATTGCCGCGCTGGTCCTGTAAATAGGCGGTCACATCGCTGGAGCCGCGCGAACTGAGCGACAGGGTGCCAGGGGCGCTTACACGCACGGAAAACATGTCCACATCATCCTGGGCGCCAATCTGGCCCTCACGGCGGGCATGGGTCTCGCCGGGCGCCAACAGGGCAGTCGCCGTGCGTGGTGTCGCGCCATGATCATCCGCTTCCACCGGCGTAGCGCCGGACCGCCCCGCCGTTACCACCGAGACATCGTAACTGGCCACAGGCCGCAAGGCGTCTCCGGCGCGATACAGATAGAGCTTGGCAAACCCGGCAGGGATGGTGTCGGGAAACAGTGCGCTGGCCTCCAGCCGGCCATTTTGCGTTCTGCGCACTGTGATGCGGCTTCCCGGCGGGCCGGCCAGTATGGCATCAGCCCCGGCCTGAATTATTTCGGGCCCGGAAAGTGTAATCAGACTGTTCTGGCCGCGTGAAATACGCGCGACCGGATAGGCCGGTGGCCGGGTACCGGGGGTTTCGAGCGCCCTGGAATAGTCCGTCACCCAGGAAGCCGCGACCGCAGGCAGACTGGCATCAGCCCTGGCCATGGCGCGCAGGGCGCCCCCCATGGCGCCCCCCAGGGACTGCGATACGGTGCCTGCCGCGCCCTCATAGGCGGTAAAAAGCCCATTTCTGGTGTGCTGCATCAGCAAAGCGCGATTTCCGGGATGCCCGCCAAAAGATTTGTAGAATTTGAACAGGCGCTGTGCTGCCTGGACCAGCTCGGTGTCGGTGCCTGTCAACGTCCCGGCACCGGTTGTGTCAACCGTTCCGTCCGGCAGAATGCGAAGTAACGGGCCATCCCCCTTCCTGTCCGCGGGCAGTCTCTGACGGGCACTGTCAAACAGGTAAGCCAGCTCATCCAGATATGTTTCGCTGCTGTCCACTTGCATGTGCGCATTGGCCTGGGCAGGGAAGGGCGTTACCCCACTGGCAAGGATCAAAGCGAGACTGAATATTATCCTGGCATTAGACATGACAAACGGGCTCATTTTCGGGGTTGGCGTGCGGCCAGATCGCTTTCCAGCAAAGCGAAGAGAAGATGGTCCTGCCACACGCCATTGATGCGCAGATAGCGCCGCGCCAGCCCCTCTTCCTGAAAACCGGCATGGCGCAGCACCGCCTTTGACGGTTCGTTATTGGGCACACAAGCGGCTTCCAGCCGGTGCAGTCCCAGATGCTCAAACACAAATGGCACGACACAGCGTACCGCCTCGCGCATATAACCCTGGCCTGAAAAGGCCTGACCCATCCAGTACCCTAAGGTGCAGGACTGGGTAACCCCGCGCCTGACATTGCTCAGGGTCAGGCCGCCGATCAGCGCAGAATCTTCGTGGCGGAAAATGAACAGGGCATAGCCGGTGTCCTCCCGCATCTCCTGTGCGTACCGCTTCAGGCGGCGTTTGAAGGCCGGGCGGCTGAGATCATCGGCAGGCCATATCGGTTCCCAGGGGACAAGAAAGGCTTTGCTGGTATCGCGCAGGCTGGCCCATTCATTATAGTCACTGCTCAGGGGCGGGCGCAAAAACACCCTTCGTCCTTCAATCCGGACCTGGCCGACCATTAAAGCTGCTGGCCGTATCAAGGACATGATCCGGTACGACGCTCCCCCGATATTTGACGACTAAAGTTTTGTCCGTAAGGCTGACTTCATCCGAATCTTGCCGCAATTTTGTCCATTGATTCAAGCTGCGTGATGGGCCCCAGCGCGGAAATGGCTATTTTGGGTTTGTTCAGCAGTCTTTCCGCGTAGCGCTGCACCGCCGCGACATCAACCGAATCGATTTTCGCCACCATTTCTTCTTTGGGAATCAGGCGTTGATGTACCATCAGGTGACGCGCCATCTGTTCACACTGGGCGCTGGGGGATTCCATCCCCATTAACAGCCCCGCCTTTAACTGGGAACGTGCACGGGCCACTTCATCCGCAGTTACGTTGCCGGCCAGCGCCTGCAATTCGTGGATGATTACCGGAACCAGTTCTGCCAGACGGTTGGGCCCGGTGCCTGCATAAATACCCGCGACGCCGGTGTCGATGAAAGAGCTGCTGAAGGAATAAATCGAATAACATAGACCGCGCTTTTCACGTACTTCTTGAAACAGGCGTGATGACATTCCGCCGCCCAGCACGGTGGTGAACAGCTGGCTGGCATAGTAATCCGGATCGTCATAGGTAACCCCTTCGAGGGCCATCACCAGATGCACCTGTTCCAGATCCTTGATTTCCCGGTTATCACCGCCCTGATAGCTGGCATGTAACAGGCTGCGGGGCAGCGCCTGGCCAAGTCCGCCAAATTTTTCCTGGGCCAGATCAACCAGCGTGTCGTGATCGACCGCGCCGGCAGCGGAAAGCACCATATCCTGCGCCCGGTAATTACGCGCCATATGCCCCCGCAGGATTTCGGGTGTCATCGCGCCTACACTTTCGGGCGTGCCCAGAATTGAACGGCCAATGGCCTGTCCGGGATAGATGATTTCCTGTAGCCGGTCGAACACCAGATCATCGGGCGTATCAAGGGCCTGTCCGATTTCCTGCACCACGACATCCTGTTCGCGCTCCAGTTCGATCGGGTCAAACAGGGATTCCTGCAAAATATCGGCCAGCAGGTCCACCGCCAGGGCCGCATCCTGTTTCAAAACGCGGACAAAATAGGCGGTATTTTCGCGGCTGGTATAGGCATTGAGATGCCCGCCAACGGCTTCGATGGTTTCAGCAATCTGCTGGGCGTTGCGGCGTCTGGTTCCCTTGAAGGCCATATGTTCCAGCAAATGCGATATGCCATGCATTTGCGGCGCTTCATCACGCGCGCCGATATTCACCCAGACCCCGATGGCGGCGCTTTCAAGATGGGGCATCTGCACGCTGACAATGCGCAGGCCATTGGGCAGTGTCGTAATACGGGGAGGGGGATTCATCAGATTTTCGCCTCGATAAAGGATTCAACAGTGAAAAGGTCATTGGCCAGTACGGTGTAGCGTTCGGGCAATTGTAAAAGGCCGGCATAGCGCGGCGGCAGTTGCGGTTGCATGCCGGTGGCCTGTTGCACGGGGCCGGGAAATTTTGCCGGATGGGCCGTTGCCAGGGTTACCATCGGCAGGTGTGGATCCCCGTCATGGCGCCGCGCCGCCGCGCGTCCCACGGCCGTATGGGGATCAATCAGCATGCCGGTTTCCTGGAAGGTCCGGGTGATTTCGGCCAGGGTTCCGGCTTCATCCACGCGACAGGCGCTGAACTGGCCGGAGATATAGTCATGCGCGCCCGGCAGCAGGGTAAAGCTGCCAGATTGCGACAGGCTGGTCATCTGCGCGCTTACGCGGTCCGCATCACGCGAATTGGCTTCAAATAGCAGCCGCTCGAAATTACTGGAAACCTGAATATCCATACTGGGGCTTAGCGTGGATTGCACCGTACCAGGCGTGTAGTGGCCGGTGGCGAGGGTGCGCGCCAGAATGTCATTGGTGTTGGTGGCGATCAGCAGCCGGTCAATAGGCAGGCCCATTCGTTTGGCCGCATAGCCGGCATAGATGTCGCCGAAATTTCCAGTCGGCACACTGAAATTAACCGGGCGGCGGCCACCCCCCAATGCCAGCACGGTGTGAAAATAATATACGATCTGGGGCATTACCCGCGCCCAATTGATAGAATTCATGCCCGACAATCTCGCCTTTGTTCTGAAATCGGCATGATTGAACATGGCCTTCACCAGGTTCTGGCAATCATCGAAAGTGCCTTCGATGGCGATATTATGGACATTGGGGTCATGCACAGTCGTCATCTGGCGGCGCTGAATTTCCGAGGTGCGGCCTTTGGGGTGCAATACAAAGATATTTGCCGCTTCCCGGCCTTTTATGGCGTGGATGGCGGCGCTGCCGGTGTCGCCGGATGTCGCCACCAGAATATTCACCTGCTGACCGCTCCGGGTCAGCACATGGTCAAACAGCCGCCCGACCAGTTGCAGCGCCACATCCTTGAAGGCCAGTGTCGGCCCGTGAAACAGCTCCAACAGCCAGTTGGAATGATCCAGCTGAACCAGGGGCGTAACCGCCACATGGTCAAAACCGGCATAGGATTCCGCGATCAGGCGCTTGAATATGTCAGGCGCAATCGCTGCGCCAACCAGTGGCTGCATGACGCGCAATGCCAAGTCGGCATAGGGCAAACCCGCCATAGCGGACAAATCATGCGCTGAAAATTGCGGCCAATATTTAGGAACATAGAGGCCGCCATCTTCGGCCAGCCCCGCAAGCAGGGCCTGATCAAAGTCCAGTTCGGCTGCCTGGCCTCTTGTACTGATATATTTCATAAGGAAATTTTCCGGATTAATTGGGTAGGCGGATCGGTTCAGGCATGGCCGCGCGATCCCGGTCGCGAAGGGACCTTGCGCCAGTTGCTGTGGCAGCGTCAGCTTGCGCGCAGACGTTCCGCAACATAGAAGCCATAAACGCCGAGAAGTGCGATGGCGAGGCTGAACCAGGTAAGTGCATAGTTGAGATGATCATTACTTATCTTGACGCGGCTTTGTCCGCCCAGCGGCAGTCCACCCGGATTGGGGGTGTCATCTGCCTCCAGGAACAGGGGGGCATAATGCACTATTCCAAGGAATTTAGCCATCCCGTCCAGATCACCATAAAACCAGATATTGGCCTGAGGTTCATTATCCGCCACAAATGTTTTTTGTTCCCAGGGCTTACGGCCAATTCCTGAGACTTTAACAAAGCCCTCGATCTGCCCAGGCTGTCTTGTGGCCGGGTCGCGGCGGTCGAGCGGCACCCAGCCCCGGTTAAAAAATACAAAACTGCCATCCCGGCGCTCCAGCGGGGTGATGATCAGATAGCCGGGAATACCTTTGGCGCTGGCGGCATACATATGGATTTCTTTGTCATGATGAAAACGCCCTTCGGTGTGAATTTTTCGATAGCGCCAGACATCCGCATCCGGGATGTTCAATGGCAGTTCGATGCCTGGCAGCGCCATCTGGGCTTCGATATCTGCGATAAATTGGGTCTTGGTTTGCAGCCGCTGCAATTGCCATATGCCAAGGCCAATGAGCACGGCCAGAGCGGTCAGGGTCATCAAAGTGGGAACCAGCGGCAATTGGCGCAGCAATTGCCTAAAGGAAATCCGGCTTATAGCTTGTTTCATCTTGAGGACTGCCAGGCTCGGCACCCATTGGGCAAAAGCGGCGCCGCGTGAGGCCGAATGTTAAAAAAATGCAGGCTGGGGGAGCAAGCCCCCAGCCTAAATGCTGTAATCAGCCGCCCCAGACATAGATGCAGGCGAACAGGAACAGCCACACCACGTCAACAAAATGCCAGTACCAGGCTGCCGCCTCGAAACCGAAATGATGATCGGGTTTGAAATGTCCCAGCTCTGCGCGAAACAGGCAGACGATCAGGAAAATCGTCCCCACCAGCACATGAAAGCCGTGAAACCCGGTTGCCATATAGAAGGTCGAACCATAGATGCTGCCGGCAAAGGCAAAGCTGGCATGGCTATATTCATAGGCCTGAATGGCGGTAAACAATGCGCCCAGAACGATGGTCAGGATAAGACCATAGCGCAGGCCCTTGCGATCCCCGTTCACCAGCGCATGATGCGCCCAGGTCACGGTCGTGCCGGAAGTCAGCAAGATCAGCGTGTTCAGCAAAGGCAGATGCCAGGGGTCGAGGGTCTGAATTCCTTCAGGGGGCCAGATGCCGCCGGTTGCGTCCGGAAACAGGCTGGCGTTAAAGAAAGCCCAGAACCAGGCCACGAAGAACATTACCTCGGATGCGATAAACAGAAGCATGCCATAGCGATGATGCAACTGCACCACCGGCGTATGATCGCCGCGCTCTGCCTCCTTGATCACATCACGCCACCAGCCGACAAATGTATAGGCCAGCCCGGCCGCGCCAAGAAAGAAGATCCATGCCGGTCCTTCATGCATGCTGATGATGCCGCCAACGGCGGCAACAAAGGCGCTGATCGCGCCGATAATCGGCCATGCGCTGGGATCAACCAGATGATAGTCATGTTGGGGTGCGTGTGCGTCTGCCATGTTTTTCTCTCAGTTGCGCCGTTGCGGTTAAGGCGTTCCCGCGACTTTCGGATGAGTCTGATGGAACGTATAGGAAAGTGTGATGGTTTTAACATCGTGCATGTTTTCATCTTCCTCAATCGAGGGATCAATGAAATATTGCACGGGCATGTCTATTTCCTGACCGGCAGCCAGACGCTGTTCGGTGAAACAGAAACATTCGATCTTGGAAAAATATGCCCCCGCCTTGGCCGGGGTGACATTAAAACTGGCGGTGCCGCTGATGGGCTTGTCCGACAGATTTTTGGCGCGAAAGAAGGCAAGGCCGACCTCGCCAATCTTCAATTTTTGCGGCCCCTGCTGTGCGGCGAATTCCCAGTTCAGGTGGCGCGACACGCTGGCGTCAAAGCGCACGGTCATCTGACGCAGCAGAGTTTTCTCCGGCGCTGCCTCGGCTTTTTGCGTGGTGCCGCCAAAGCCCGTCATCTGACAGAAAATGCGATAGAGGGGAACCGACGCATAGGACAGGCCGATCATCGCAGCGACGACAGCCACACACAGCACGGCAATGCGGCGCGATGACGCGGCAGGTGCTATATGGTCAAGCGCTGCGGACACCGGTTTACAAAGCCCCCAATTTTACCAGCGTAAGCGCAAACAGCAGCGCCATTATCCCCACCAGAATTGCGGCCATGGTCAGGTTCTTTGTCAGCTTGCGCTTATGAATCTCGGTAATTGGCATTTACAGGATGCTTTCCATGTCAAATAGTCCTTCTGCCAGCAAAAGGCTGAACAGCAGCATCAGATACAGTATGGAATAGGCGAAAAGCTGCTTTGCCGGAGTGTCGCGGGCCATGTCCGTCTGCTTCCTGGTGTTCCACACCCGCACCGCCAGGACGGCGAATATCAGCCCCAGGAGCGCAGCGCTCACGCCATAGAAGATACTAGCAAAGCCCATCAGCCAGGGGGCAAGCGTCAGGGGGATCATAAGCAGGGTATATATTAATATCTGCTTGCAGGTCTCGATACGGCCGGCGGCAACGGGCAGCATCGGCACCCCCACCTTGGCATATTCGTCACTGCGATATAGCGCCAGTGCCCAGAAATGCGGCGGGGTCCACATAAAGATAATCAAAAACAGCACAATTGATTCTATGCTGACGGTTCCGGTCACCGCCGCCCAGCCGATCATCGGCGGAAAGGCGCCAGCGGCGCCGCCGATCACAATATTCTGCGGGGTGCGCCGCTTCAGCCACATGGTGTAAATAAACAGATAGAAGCCAATGGTAAGTGCCAGCAGCGCCGCGGATACGGCATTTACGGCAATTCCCATCAGCAGCACCGAACCTAGCGACAAGGTTACGCCCAGATTAAGGGCTTCGGCGGGGGATACGCGCCCCATCGGGATGGGGCGGGTTTTGGTGCGCTCCATATGCGCGTCGATATCGGCGTCGTACCACATGTTTAACGCGCCGGATGCACCAGCCCCAACGGCCACACAGAGCAGGGCGATAAAGCCTATAACCGGGTTTAACGAACCTGGCGCCATCATCATGCCAACCAGACCGGTAAAAACCACCAACGACATGACGCGAGGTTTCAAGAGGGCGAAATAATCGCCGACAGTGGATTCTTCGGTTGCAGTTCTGACATTTGTGGCGCGTCCGATTTCCGTGCGTGCGGCATCGAAGCGTATGGCGGCAGGCAGCTTAGCGCCACGCCCCGCAATGGCAGAATCGGCGATCCGGTTCAGCATTCGGTGTGGAATATTGTCCTGATGCCTGTGCATGAAATGACCTGGTTAAATTGAATGGCGCCAGAAAGGCAGAACGAAGCGTGAGGCCATGATATCAGATGAAGCCACCTGTACCGGAAGAAATCTGTTTTCTTCCGGTACAGGATCCCGGAATTATTTTATATGGGGCAGAACATTGAACTGATGGAATGGCGGCGGTGAACTGAGCGTCCATTCCAGCGTCGTCGCATATTCACCCCACGGATTGTCCGCACAACGTTCCTTGCGCAGGAAAGCATGCGCCAGCATGATCAGGAATATGATGACGCCCGAAAACGAAATATAGGCGCCAATGGTCGAGACCATATTCCAGCCAGCGAATGCATCCGGATAATCGGCATAACGGCGCGGCATACCGGCAAGGCCAAGGAAATGCTGCGGGAAGAACACCATGTTCACGCCGATAAAGGTCAACCAGAAGTGCAGCTTGCCCAGAAATTCGGAATAGACCCGTCCAGACATTTTGCCAAACCAGTAATAGAAGGCGCAGAAAATACCGAACAGGGCGCCGAGTGACATTGTGTAGTGAAAATGCGCCACCACATAATAAGTGTCATGCAAAGCCGCATCAACACCGGCATTCGCCAGCACCACACCCGTAACACCGCCAACCGTGAACAGGAAGATGAACCCGACTGCCCACAGCATGGGGGTTTTGAAATCGATGGAGCCGCCCCACATGGTCGCAACCCAGGAAAAGATCTTGACCCCGGTGGGTACGGCAATCACAAGTGTCGCGGCAAGAAAATAGGCCTTCATGTCTACATGCATGCCAACCGTGTACATATGATGGGCCCAGACGACAAAGCCGATGCCCCCGATCGCCACCATGGCATAGGCCATGGCCATATATCCAAACACAGGCTTGCGCGAGAAAGTGCTGACCACCTGGCTGATCACGCCAAAGCCCGGCAAGATCAGGATATAGACTTCCGGATGGCCGAAGAACCAGAACAGATGCTGGAACAGCACCGGATCGCCGCCGCCGGACGCGTCAAAGAAAGTGGTGCCGAAATTCCGGTCCGTCAGCAGCATGGTGATGGCCCCCGCAAGTACGGGCAGCGACAGCAGCAACAGGAACACAGTCACCAGGATCGACCAGACGAATAGCGGCATTTTATGCATCGTCATGCCGGGGGCGCGCATGTTGAAGATGGTGGTGATGAAGTTGATGGCGCCCAGAATGGACGAGGCGCCGGCCAGATGCAGGCTGAGAATGGCAAAGTCTACAGCAGGGCCCGGATGTCCGGCGTCTGCCGATAGCGGGGGATAGATAGTCCAGCCGCCGCCAACGCCATTGCCGCCCGGAGGGCCTTCAACGAACATTGAAATGAGCAGCAACGCAAATGCGGGAGGCAACAGCCAGAACGAAATATTATTCATTCTGGGGAACGCCATATCGGGCGCGCCGATCATCAGCGGCACAAACCAGTTGCCGAAGCCGCCAATAAAAGCGGGCATGATCATAAAGAAAATCATGATCAGGCCATGGCCGGTCACCAATGTATTAAACAGATGGTAATTACCGCCCAGAATATCATCGCCCGGTGTTGCGAGTTCGGTGCGAATTATCAGGGACATGATGCCGCCAATAATCCCCGCGATGATGGCGAAGACAAGGTACATATTGCCAATGTCCTTGTGATTGGTGGAATAAACATAGCGCCGCCACCCGGTCGGATGGTGGGCATGATCATCGTGCGAACTGGCTGCTGTATTCATCTAAACTACTCTCTCTGTCATTTCATCTGATGGGATAACGGCCCCTAGCGAATCGCTTCGGCAGAGGCAAGGCCAACGGGCTGTGGCGCAGGTCTGGAAGCGTATTTCACTTTTGCTTCCTCGACCCAGGCGGCAAACTCTTCTTTGCTCACAACCCTGATCGCGGTTGGCATGAAGGCATGCCGGCTGCCGCAAATTTCAGAGCATTGGCCGTAAAAGGTGCCCTCGCGCGTGGCTTTGAACCAGGTCTCATTCAGATGCCCCGGTATGGCGTCAATCTTGACCCCCATCACCGGCATGGCAAATGCGTGAATAACGTCCACCGACGTGGTCTGAACCCGGATGGTGGTGCCAACCGGCACGACAATATCATTATCCACTGCCAGAAGGCGTGGTGCATCCGCCGGGCGGTCGGCGTCTTCGAGCATGGTAATGTCATAGCTAATCGGCCCATGATCGGGATATTCAACATTCCAGAACCATTGATTGCCCGTCAGCTTGAGGGTCATTTCGGCTTCCGGAATGACATCGGCCTGATACAGCAGGCGGAACGAGGGCACGGCCATGACAATCAGAATGATAATCGGGATGACTGTCCAGACGACTTCGAGCGCGGTATTGTGCGTCGTTTTTGAAGGAACCGGATTGGCCCGCGAATTAAAACGCACCATGATGTAAAGCAGAAGGCCCAGCACAAACAGCGTGATCGCGGTAATCAATATCAGCAGAATGTGATGAAAATCCGTGATCTGTTGCATGACTGGTGACGCGGCGGGCTGAAACCCCATTTGCCACTCAACGGCTGTCTCCGCCAGGGCGGAACCGGCCGGCACGAAAAAAGCTAAAGCAACCGTCAAAGCTTCTGCCAAGAAGCGGCGGTAATTGGATATACAGCGCATCTGTTTTCCCTGTTGTTTTTACCCGCAATGGACCGCACAAAAGACGGGCCCGAATCCTGAACCTCACAAACCATAGTCACCAGCAAACTGCAAGTGAAGATGATAAAATCGGTCGATCATCGCATTAAAAAATGGCTAAAACAGGCATGTAATAAGAACTATTTGCAGGTTGAGCACTGTTTCAGGTCTGTCTTTCCCTGAAGCTGGCTGCACGGGCGGCATCGCCTTCGGCCGCAACTTCATAGAGCGGTTTGAGCATGGTTGCGATATCCAGCAATCCCTGATCCACAGATTGCTGTAATGCCCAGATCAGCTTGTCACTAAGCCGGCGCGTATATTCAGGCGTGTCACGGTTGACACCGCCATCCAGGGGCGGCCGTTTGTGCGTGTTACTGCGAATATCGGCACTGACTTCGGCTTCTTTCTGTTGCGCTTCGGCTGCCACGACGCCCAATACGGCGGCCAATTGCGGCAGATCAAGTTCCAGCGCCTGCTCAATGGCCCAGACAAGCTTGTCCGATAACCGGCGCGTGAAGCGCACCGTGTCGCCATTCTCCAAAATAAAATGCCTGACGGACAGCCACTTTTTATATTCCTCCAGATTGTTCGACGTGACCGCGTCCGAGAGGGCCTTTGCAGCGACATTCTGCGCCGCTGCCCCGTGTTTGGCGATCAATGCTAAAGCCAGATCATAGGATTCCCGCTCCAGCGCCTTGATGTCAGGCATTTACCACTCTCCCGGCGAAGTTAAACTAACGGTTTTATATATCATGACGTTGCGTACCGGCTGTGCCATCTTATATTGAACATAGTCACACCATCACGCATTAGTTTAGGTGGACCGAAAGGAATCATGCATGACGAAGACGCAGCCGCATTCGATAATTTCGGACGGATTTTCCGGTAGCGCAACCGAAGATCTGTTTTTTACCCAGTCGGATATGGACAGGGGGCGTGTTCAGAAGATTGTGGATGATGCCCTGCATGGCGGGGATGACGGGGAATTATTTCTCGAATATTCCGTTTCAGAGAGTTTTGTATTTGATGACGGCCGTCTGAAAAATGCGGCCTTTGATACCGGTCAGGGATTCGGACTGCGTTCTGTGGCCGGCGAGGCGTCCGGCTATGCCCATGCGGCGGAATTGAGTGAAGCGGCGATTGCCCGGGCGGCCCAGACTGTGCGGGCGGTGCAAACCGGGAAGTCCGGCGGGCTTTCTGCCGGGCCGGCGCGCACCAACCGCGCGCTTTACAGCGCGATCAATCCCCTTGATTCGCCCGCCTTTGAAACCAAGATCAAACTGCTTGAAGACATGAACGCCTATGCCAGGGGCCTGGATAGCAGGGTGCGGCAGGTTTCCTGTTCGCTGGCGGGGGAATGGCGGGTTGTGGAAATCCTGCGTCCAGGCGGTGAAAGCGTGCGCGATGTCCGCCCGCTGGTCAGGCTGAATGTTTCCGTGGTCGCTGGCGAGGGCGGCAGACAGGAATCCGGCTCCTATGGCGTTGGCGCGCGGGACGGTTACAGCGCCTATCTTACGCCGGACCAGTGGCGGCCGTTTGTGGATGAGGCACTGCGGCAAGCTTTGGTGAATCTGCAATCTCTGCCTGCGCCGGCCGGGGAACAAACCGTTGTGCTGGGGCCGGGATGGCCAGGCATCCTGCTGCATGAGGCGATCGGGCATGGCCTGGAAGGCGATTTTAACCGCAAAAAAACCAGTGCTTTTGCGGGCTTGCTGGGCCAGCAGGTCGCCGCCAGGGGGGTCACTGTGGTCGATGACGGAACCTTGTACGGGCGCCGTGGCTCACTGAGTGTCGATGATGAGGGCACACCCAGTGCAAATACAGTGCTGATCGAGGATGGTATTCTGAAAAACTATATTCAGGATCGTCTCAATGCGCGTCTGATGGGTATGGAACCCACCGGTAATGGACGCAGGCAATCCTATGCGCATATGCCAATGCCGCGCATGACCAATACTTATATGCTTTCCGGCAATATGAACCCGGCAGAAATCCTTGCATCGGTTAAAAACGGCATCTATGCGGTTTCGTTTGGGGGCGGGCAAGTGGATATAACCAGCGGTAAATTCGTTTTTACCTGCACCGAGGCCTATCGAATCGAAAATGGCAAGATCGGCGCGCCCGTAAAGGGGGCGACACTCATCGGCAGCGGTCCCGATGTGCTGAAGCGAGTATCCATGATCGGCGATGATATGAAGCTGGACCCCGGTATCGGCACTTGCGGCAAAAGCGGTCAGGGTGTGCCGGTCGGCGTCGGGCAACCCACCTTGCGCATCGACGGATTAACTGTCGGCGGCACCGCGGGGTAGGAGCACGCCCTATTAATTCCAGCCTTTTTCAATAAGATATCGTCAATATACTAAGTCATCTCTAAGCTTTGTGATGTTGCCGTGCGTTGCTTTTGGCACAGTGACGGACGCAATGCCCGTGTTGGCTGGTGCCGGTAACAGGCCCAGATCACAAGTTCTTGATCATTGGTTTGCATTTTTGAATGTGTGCGCTAGCCTGATACATGGTATTTCCGATTATGGACTGGGCCGCTATTGCTTAAATCATTGTGTCATCATAGCTGTCTGGTTCGAGTAATCTGATTCGAATAATAACGATAAGAGAGGCAGCGTCATGATCATGAAAAACTTCCTGCTGGCGAGCTCGCTTGCGGCCCTGTTGTCGTCCGCGGCATATGCAGGTGTCCCTGCCGAGGTTGCGGACCGGCTTGGCAAAGACCTGACCCCCATGGGTTCTCAGAAATCTGGAAACAAAGAGGGCACCATACCCGAATGGACCGGCGGCCTTCAGCAACCCCCCGCCAATGTCACCTATAAAATTGGCGACCGCCATCCGGACCCATATGCGGACGACAAGATCCTGTTTACGATCACCGCGGCGAATATGGCGCAATACCAGAAGAATTTGAGTGAAATGCCGCTGGCCATGTTCAAGGCCTATCCGGACAGTTTCAAGATGAACGTGTATCAGACACGGCGCAGCTGCGCGCAACCGGCTGCCGTTTATGAGGTTGTGAAAAACAATGCGCTGAATAGTGTTGAATCACCCGATGGCGCGGGTCTTGCCGGTGCAATCCGTTCAACCGCCTTTCCGGTGCCGAGCGTTACCCAGGAATTGATCTGGAATCACCGTCTGAAGTTCCGCAATTTCAAGGCCACCCGTCAATTGGTGTTTGCGGCGCCAACGCGCAGCGGCGACTTCACACATTATGTCGCCCAGGATGAAATCCTTCAGCATTATGGTGATCCTTCGAAGAAAGATGTGTCGGAGCTCAACAATATCTCTTTGAAGTTCATTTCCAACACGATCTCCCCAGCGCGCAGCGCCGGCAATGTGGTTCTGATTCATGAAACCATCAATATTTCTGAAGGCCGCCGCAAGGCCTGGGTTTACAGCCCCGGCACCCGCCGCGTGCGCCGCGCCCCGAATATCGCCTATGATAATCCGGGCACCAATTCGGATGGTCTTCAGACCACTGATTCCTTTGGCGGATTTAATGGCGCCACTGACCGTTACGACTGGACCTATATCGGCCGGCAGGAAACCTATATGTCATCCAACAGTTACCGGCTGGCGCAGCGTGACCTGCAGTACAAGGATATCTTTATAGCGGGACCGCATATCAATCAGGATCTGCCGCGCTATGAATTGCAGCGCGCGCATGTGTTTGAGGCCAATGTCCGTCCGGAAACCCGGCATATCTATCCCAAGCGCAAGTTCTGGATGGAAGAAGATAGCTGGTTTATCCTTCAGACCAGCGCCTATGACGCCCGCGGTGAAATGTGGCGTGTGCAGGAACAGTTTGCGCAAACCTACTATGAAGTCCCGGTTTGCGACCGTGTGGGTGCGGTTTCGTATGACCTGAACGCTGGACGTTATCTGGTTGACAGTTTCGTCAATCAGGAGCCCCAGATTAGCTGGTTTGCTGACGAACTGCAGGATGACCGTTATACACCGGACTCAATCCGCCGGCTGGGCGTTCGTTGAGACGCATTACGCTCTGAACAAAAAACGGGCCGCACTGGGCGGCCCGTTTTATTTCCGGTCAGCGTTTAACCTGAGAAGCCAGGATTTTTCTCAGCCTCGGCGTAAATGGCGGGCGCATGAAACGGCCAAGGTCGAAACGGGGGCCATTTTCAAAAACTGCCTTGGCATGACTGAAATTTTTAAATCCGTCATGGCCATGATAGGCGCCCATGCCGCTGGCGCCGACGCCGCCAAAAGGAAGGTCTTCCTGGGCAACATGCATCATGACATCATTTATGGCGGCGCCCCCGGAGGTGGTGCGATTCAGCACCTGCCGTTTTTCCGCCTCGTCTTCGCCAAAATAGTATAAAGCCAGCGGGCGGGGATGGGCATTGACATAGTCAATGACTTCGTCAATCCGGGCATAGCTTTTAACCATCAAAAGCGGCCCGAATATTTCTTCCTGCGCAATCTTCATATCCTCTGTAACATTGAGCAGAAGTGTTGGCGGAATTTTATGGGCTGGCTGCTGGGAAAAATCCTCATTGGCGGGATTGATCTCAACAATTTTGGCGCCTTTTGATCTGGCGTCCGTAATATAGCCCTGTAACCGGTCATAATGACGCTGATTGATCACCGATGTGTAGTCGGGATTATCTTTCAGCTTTGGATACATTGTGGCGACAGATTTCTGCGCGGAAGCGACGAACGACTCTTCCTGGCCGTTAGGCACATACACATAGTCCGGTGCCAGGCATATCTGTCCGGCATTCATCATCTTGCCGTTCATGATGCGATCACTGGCGATTTGCATGCTGGCCGACCTGCCGATAATCGTGGGCGATTTGCCGCCAAGTTCAAGTGTTACAGGCACAAGATTTTCAGCAGCGGCCCGCATGATATGTTTGCCGACACTGGTCGCGCCGATAAAAATGATATGATCGAAGGGCAGGGCGCTGAACGCCTGTCCAATCTCCGGGCCGCCAGTGAATACCGCAGCTTCGCTTTCATCAAAAGCCTTGGCAAACATGCGCGCCATTAATTCGGAGGTGCGCGGCGTAAATTCCGATGGCTTCATCATCACCCGGTTGCCTGCGGAGAAAATGCCCGCCAGTGGCGAAAAGGTCATCGCAAGGGGAAAGTTCCAAGGTGTGATCAGACCAACGGTTCCGAGAGGCTGATATTCAACCCGGGAATTTCCGCCGGCCAGATTGAAGGGAAACTGGGTATTGCGCTTCTCCGGGCGCATCCATTTGCGCAGCTTTTTCTTTGCCTCTTTTAATCCGCCAAGACATCCTACCACGTCAGACATGAGCGATTGATCTGTACTGCGATGCCCAAAATCCGCACTTAACGCGGCGCAGATTTCGTCCTGATATGCAACGATCAGCCCAATGGCGCGGTTAATCCGGTCAATGCGCAATTCAGCGCTTGGCGTACCCTCACTTATATGGGCTTGTTTCTGCCGCTCCAGCACCGCCTGCATCCGATTCAGCGCCTTCGCGCGGCTGTCACTTGAGTTTTCCTGAGCGAGGCTCATTTTCATTTCTCCTGAGGTGGGATCGGGCTCGAGATCTTTATTGATCAATCTATCATTTTGACGGGTTCCAGCAAGCGCCTAGCAGTAATAGTATAGAATAAAACCAATTTCAGGCTGCATTTCAGCCACGCAGTGAATGAGATGTTAATAATTCCCGTTAATAACGGGCTGTAGCTTCACACATAATGGCAGGCCAGTAGAGGAGAATCCTGGTGCAACAAGAGTCCGGGGGGCGACGCCTAGCCGATCACGCCGATACCGCCATGCTTTTGATGGACGCATATGGCATTGATCCCACCCCAGGTAATTACCGGCTTTGGTTCACCTATGCTTCCGGCACAAACAAAAAGCTCATTCAGACTATTGATATCCTGCTATCAAACAAACGCGACATCAGTAACGCCGTTTGCGAAGATCTGTATTACCGATTTTTTCAGAGCATGGATGAAGCAGAGCAAATGGCCAGCGTGACGTCTGTGATTGAACAAAAACTTGAACGCCTGGCAACCAGTCTTGCGGAAGCAGGCATGGATACCTCATATTTTGGCAATACACTTTACAATGCTTCTTCTGTGCTTGAGGAGAAACCGCAAGTCGAGGAAAATCTTCGATCGATTATAAACATTCTGATTACTGCCACCAAACAAATGGAACAGAGAAATAAAAACCTGGAGAATTATCTGCATCGCTCCAGCGAGCAAATGGTCGAGCTGCAAAGTAATCTTGAGGCGATTCGCACCGATTCTATTACTGACAAGCTAACAGGTATTGGTAATCGCCGGGCTTTTGACAATATGTTCCGTCAAAATGCGATCGACAGCATGGAATTGGGTAACGACCTTTGTCTGTTATTGCTGGATATTGATCATTTCAAATTATTCAATGACACCCATGGTCATTCCATAGGAGATCAGGTGATTCGAATGGTCGCATCTACGTTGAATCAGACTGTAGGGGAGAAGGGCTTTTGCGCCAGATTTGGGGGTGAAGAATTTACTGTCTTATTGCCGGATCACGATATGACCCAGGCAACCATAATAGCCAATGACATTCTAAAGGTAATATCGCAACGCGAGATCGCCAAAAGAACCGGTGGTGAAATCATACGCGGCGTTACGGTTTCCATTGGCGTCGCGCAGTTTCACCATGGGGAACCTATAGCGTTACTTTTGGAGCGTGCCGATGCAGGGCTTTACGCCGCCAAACAGACCGGCCGCAACCGCGTTGTCTGTGAAAATGAATTGTTGCAAATGCAACAAGAATACAAAACAGCATTGCTGTTCACTATCTGAGTCTAAAAAATAACTTGTCTTTTCTGGCCTTTACTGTTCAGAGACATGAAAATATGCTTAACTCATTGTGTTCAAACAGCGATGGGACAGAAAGCTATGGCGTATCAGCATATCCTGTTCACCAGATCTGAATCTGTTGGCCATATTTCGTTTAATTCTCCAAGCACTCTTAACGCCCTGACCCGCAGCATGCTGCATGAATTTGAGGCGGCGCTGGATAGTTGCGTGGCGCCTGAAGCAGGCATTCGCTGTCTGCTGCTGACGGGGGAGGGGCGGGGATTTTCATCCGGTATGAATTTATCCGATCCGGGCGGGCCCAAGCTGGCCCAACCGGATGCGGGCCAGGTTCTGGACGAAATTTTCAATGGGCTCTTGTTGAAACTGCGGGATCTGGAAATTCCTATTGTCGTGGGTTTGCAGGGCGCAACGGCCGGGATCACCATGAGCGTGGCGTTGATGGGCGATATCATTCTGGCGGCGCGGTCGGCTTATTTTTTACAGCCTTTTGCAAATATTGGCCTGATTCCCGATGGCGGCGCGACATGGCTGTTGCCGCGCATGCTGGGCAAGGCGCGGGCATTCGAACTGTCGCTGCTGGGCGAACGCCTGTCTGCGGAAAAGGCGTTGGAATGGGGGCTGATCAATGCCGTGCATGAAGATGACGGGCTGCGTGACGCGGCCATCGCAATGGCGCACCGGCTGGCGCAAGGGCCAACGCGCGCCTATGCGCTGACCCGGAAAGCGTTCTGGGAGGGTTTTGATAATTCGTACCAGGAACAATTGCTGGTCGAACGCATGTATCAGCGCACGGCCAGCAGAACGGATGATGCAAAAGGCGCCGTTCGCGCCTTTTTAAACAAGCAACCCCCCAAATTCACCGGTCAGTAGGAGGCGCTATTTCATGTCACTGCGCAATACAGAGAATAGTTACGGGCTGGCAGCCAAGGCGTTGCACTGGGGCGTTGCGTTATTGATATTTTCTCTGCTGGCGATTGGCTGGTATATGGGTGATCTGCCGCGCGGCCTGGAAAAATTCAGATATGTTGAATTGCATAAGTCACTTGGATTGACGGTGCTGCTGCTGATGGTGGCGCGCGTTTTGTGGCGGGCCTTCAACCCGCCGCCGCCATTACCGGCGGATTTGCCGGGATGGGAACAATATCTCGCCAAACTTGCGCATTGGGCGATCTATGCGGCCATTTTTTTACAAGTGGCCATTGGCATGGGGCTGGTCTGGACGGCTAATTCACCGCTTACATTTTTTGGATTGTTCGTTTTGCCCAGTCCTCTTGCCCCTGATCATGATCTGCATGAATTGGGCGAAACACTGCACGAATTACTTGCCAGGGTCATCGCCTTGCTGCTGCTGCTGCATATCGGGGCTGCATTGCGGCATCATTTCATCCTGAAGAATAATATTTTGCGGCGTATGCTGATGATTGCGATGATGATTGGCGTGGTGTCCATTTCCGGGCAAGCCAGGGCAGGCACCTGGAATATTTTACCGTCAAGTCAGCTGCTGTTCCATTTTAAACAAAGCGGCGCATCCTTTTCCGGCAGGTTTGAGCGCTTTGACGCGCGCATCGAATTTGATGAAAAAAATCCTGAAAATGGCCGTATTGATGTGATGATTGATGTGGCCAGCCTGGATACGCAAAATGCGGAACGGGACGGTATGCTGCGTTCTGAGGAGCTGTTTGATACCGTGAAATATCCGCAGGCCGAATTTAAAGCGGATAAAATCCGCGTGACCGCGCCCGACAAATATGAGGCTGATGGCATTCTGACGATACGTGACATTTCTTTGCCGGTTATGTTACCGTTTTCACTGCAAATTACCGCCCCGCCGGACGATGGGGATGTGCTTGCTGCGGCAACGGGTATCACCGCCATTTCCCGGCGCGATTTTGGTCTGGCGCGCGGACAGTGGGATAGCATGGACATAGTGGCGGACGAAGTGCAGATAGAAATCAAAATTGATGCAACAAGGCAGCCTTAACCAGAGTTTGAAACCAAGGGGGAGAGAACGGCATGCGTGACATGAAAACGGCTATTGTAATCGGCGGAGTGATATTTGCCCTGGCGGCGCTGGCGCAGCCAGCGCAAGCGGCGGAAAAATTTCTTCTGGACCCAACGCATGCCAGTATTTTGTTTGGGGTTTCGCATCTTGGTTTTTCCAAAACCTTCGGGCGCTTCAATACTATGGAGGGCGCCTTTACATTGGATGCGGATGCGCCGGAAAAATCATCGGTGGTTGTGACCATTGACGCAGCCAGTCTGGATACCAATCACGCAGAACGCGACAAGCATTTGCGCGGCGGCGATTTTTTCGATGTTACCAAATATCCCACGCTTATCTATAAAAGCACATCCGTGAAGCAGACAGGCGAGAAGACGGCAATCGTCACGGGTGATTTGACGATGCATGGGGTGACAAAACCAGTTCCGCTTGATGTGACACTGGTGAATGCCGGGCCAAACCCGATGGACCCCACGAAAACCAAAATTGTGGCCGGTTTTTCCGCGCGCGGCACATTAAAGCGTTCGGAATTCGGCATGGCTTATGGCACGCCGCTTCTGGGGGATGATGTCGAAATCATCATAGAAGTGGATGCGATAAAGCAGCCGTAAGAAATTATTTTTTCTTCCGGCGGCGTGCGGGACTTTGCTTTGCGCCGCGTTGTGCGGCGGCAAAGGCCTGCCTTGCCCATTCGGACAATTCGTCCGGATCGTCGTACAATGCTTCCGGGATTGGGTAATAGGACATGGCCACGGTGCGGCCGCCCTTGCGTTCATACAGAAACGGCCCCTGACCGGCGCCTTCAAAAGCCGCACGATTAAAATCGTCCACTTTCAGATATATCTGATCCTCAATGATCAGCCCGAACATCAGATCATCGCGGAAAATGCCTGCGCCGCCAAACATGCCGCGGATGCGGATGCCGCCAAGTGCGGTGAATAATTCGCGCACATATTCGCGATAATTTTCGCTGACGGCCATTACCGGTGTCAGCTGACGCGGAAGGATTCACCGCAGCCGCAAGTGTCCACCGCGTTCGGATTTTTGAACACAAAGCCGGATTCGAATTTATCCATTTTATAATCCATCTCGGTGCCGATCAGAAACAGTACGGCCTTTGGATCAATCAGAATGGTAACATCCTTGTCTTCGACCTTTTCATCCAGCGGGTTCAGTTCCGACGCATATTCCATTGCATAGGACATGCCCGCGCATCCCGTGTTTTTAACGCTGATACGCACGCCGACATATTTGCCATCGGCGCGCGCCATTATTTCTTTAACACGGCTGGCGGCGGCATCGCTCAAGGTAATGGCTTTCGGGCGCGCGCGCGGGGGCTTGCCGGAACTGCTGCGGGTCATTTCAATCGCCATTACTGTTCTCCGTGTTCAAAACATATCCAGCGCAACTTGCGCTTCGTCCGACATGCGTGACTTATCCCAGGGCGGGTCGAACACCATATTCACTTCACATCCACGCACACCGGAAACCTGAATGACCGCATCACGCACCCAAATTGGCATTTCACCGGCAACCGGGCAGGCGGGCGCGGTCAAGGTCATGTCAATATCGACCATGCCCTGTTCATTGATATCCAGGCGGTAAATCAGCCCAAGCTCATAGATATCAACAGGAATTTCCGGATCATAAACCGTTTTGATGGCGGCGACGACGGGATCGTGCAGCAGATGCGGGTCAACAGATGCTGACGCATCCGCGCCAGTTTCTGCATTCGCCTTTACCGTTTCCTGTTCCATATCCATTTTACGTACCTGTTTCGTCTAACCGAATAATTTGCGGCAATTTTCGAGTGCGCGCACCAGAATATCGACCTCTTCAATTGTATTATATAAAGCAAACGAGGCCCGCGCGGTTGCGGTAACGCCAAGATGCCGCATCAGCGGTTCCGCGCAATGCTGGCCCGAGCGCACCGCAACGCCGGATTGATCAATGATCGTGGCGATATCATGCGGATGAATGCCGTCAATGCCAAATGACAGGATTGCGCCCTTTTCGCGCGCCTGGCCATATATGGTAAGCTGATTGATCTCCGACAAGCGCCCGGTGGCGTAATCCAGCAATGATTTTTCATGCGCAGCGACGGCTGCGCGATCCAGCGATTGCACGAAATCAATCGCCGCGCCCAGGCCGATAGCCTGCACGATAGGCATGGTGCCCGCTTCAAAACGGAAGGGCGGGTCGGCATAGGTCACAGTGTTCTGGGTGACCTGGCTGATCATCTCGCCGCCCCCAAGAAAAGGCGGCATGGCGCCCAGATGCGCCGCCTTGCCATACAATACGCCAATGCCGGTTGGCCCATAAAGTTTGTGACCGGTAAAGGCGTAAAAATCGCAATCCAGATCCTGCACGTCAACAGGCAGATGGGGCACCGCCTGGCTGCCATCAACCATCACCGGCACACCCTGCGCATGGGCCAGCCGGATTATTTCCTTAACCGGCGTCACCGTGCCCAGTACGTTGGACACATGGGTTATGGTCACCAGTTTTGTGCGCGGCGATAACAGCTTTTCAAATTCATCCAGTTGCAATTCGCCGCGCCCGTCCACTGGAATCCATTTCAGTACGGCGCCTTTATCTGCGCGCAAAAAATGCCAGGGGACAATGTTGGAATGATGTTCCATCACGGAAAGGATGATTTCATCGCCTTGCGTGACGCGCGGACGGGCAAAGCTCGACGCCACAAGATTAAGCGCAGAGGTTGCATTGCTGGTAAAAATTATTTCCGATGTTTCACGCGCATTCAAAAATCCGCGCACACTTTCCCGCGCCGCTTCATATTTTTCTGTGGCCAGCATACTGAGATAATGTGCGCCGCGGTGAATATTGGCGTAACTGGTGCGATAGCTGTTATCCAGCGCATGCAGTACCGTTTCCGGTTTTTGCGCCGATGCGGCATTATCGAAATAAACCAGCGGCTTGCCGTTCGCCTGGGTTTGCAGAATTGGAAATTGCGCGCGGGCATGCGCCACGTCGAACCCGGCGGCCGCTTTATCCGGGCGGTTTTTTACGGGCTCAGACATTTTCAGTCACCATGACCTGCGCCAGGCGCGCATCAATTGCGGCCTGGATGTTTTGCTGAATTTGCGCCGCAGGCAGCGCTTCGCCGCCCTGTATCTGCGCCACGGCATCGCCAAGAAATGCACCGGTCAGCAAGGCCCGCGCCTGCGCCGCTTCTATCCCGCGCGCGCGCAGATAAAACAGCGCCGCTTCATCCAGTTGCCCAACCGACGCGCCATGTGCGCATTTCACATCATCCGCAAAAATCTCCAGTTCCGGTTTGGAATTTTGCACGGCATGCGGCGATAACAGCATGGCTTTGATCTGCTGCGTGGCATCGGTGCGCTGGGCGGGTTTCGCCACCCGGATCAGGCCCTGAAATATGCCACGGGTTTTACCATCCAGGACGGAGCGAAACATTTGCCGGCTGTTGCTCGCCGGTGCGAGATGGTTCATGACGCAGGTTATGTCACCATTCTGCGATCCGTTCAGAATGCTGACGCCGTTAAGGTTGCATTGCGCATCACTGCCCGCGATTTCCACATGCGTTTCCAGGCGCGAAAGGCGTGCGCCGCAGGTCAAGGTAAAGCCGTCATAATGTGTCTGTGCGTCCTGCCGGATATTCAGAAAATAAAAATGCAGCGCGTTCCGGCTTTCCGCCTGGTCGCGGTAATGGGCCAGCCGCGCGCGCGGGCCAAGTTGAACATCACTCGCGCTATTGACAAAATAATCCGCCCCTGCCGGGCCATAATGCGTTTCCAGCAGCGTTGCGGATGCGCGCGGTTCAAGCACAATGAGATTGCGGATCTGCGCATTGGCGGTATTGAAAAAAACCAGATGCAGAGGTTTTGCAACCTGTATATCCGCCGCAATACGAATATAGGCGCCATCATTCAACAGCGCGGTATTAAGCGCCAGGAAGGGAGAGCCGGCGCAATCGCCCAACTGGTCTGCCAGTGATTCATCCTGTTGCAATGCGGTGCGCAAAGATTGCGCACAGACACCCGGGGGCAGATCGCTTGCGGATGTTTGCAATTCACCGTTCACAAAAAACATCCGCCAGGCATCAAGCCCTGCAAATGGCCCATCCATTTTTGCAGGTTCGGCCGGGAACTTCACAGCGGCAGGAGACGGTTCACGCAATAGCGATAAATCCGTCCATCGCCAGGCTTCATCCTGCCGCGCCGGGAACCCTTTTTCCGAGAAATGTTGGGCCGCATTACGACGTATGGCGCGAAGGCGCGGCGAAAGCGATGTCAGCCCGGCCTCCTGCGCTTTCACCATATCCAGCAGCGCATGCTCCAATGTTGCGATTTCAGCCATTGACTGCTTCACCATAACCTTCGCGGTCCAGTTCATGCGCCAGTTCCTTGCCGCCGCTGCGCTGAATTTTACCCTTGGCCAGCACATGCACGAAGTCCGGTACAATATGATCCAGCAGCCGCTGATAATGCGTGATGACAATCATCGCGCGATCAGGTGCGCGCAATGCGGTGACGCCATCGCCAACCAGACGCAGCGCATCAACATCAAGACCGGAATCCGTTTCATCCAGAACAGCCAGCCGGGGTTGCAGCACCGCCATCTGTAAAATTTCACAGCGTTTTTTTTCGCCGCCGGAAAACCCCGTATTAACCGGGCGTTTCAGCATGTCGGCGGAAATTTTCAGTTTACCCGCCTCGCGCTGCACCAGCTTCATGACGCCCATCGCGTCCAATTCTTCTTCGCCGCGCGTTTTGCGCTGCGCATTTATTGCATGTTTCAAGAAGGTCATGGTCGCAACGCCGGGTATTTCCACCGGATATTGGAAGCCAAGAAAAATTCCTTTCGCTGCGCGCGCCTCGGGCAGCATGGCGGTAAGGTCTTCGTCAAAATAGCTTATACTGCCCTGTGTAATTTCATATCCGGGGCGGCCAGCCAGAATATAGGACAATGTGCTTTTGCCGGAACCGTTAGGCCCCATAATGGCATGCACCTCGCCTGAATTTACAACCAGATCAATACCGCGCAGAATTTCCTGCCCGCCGGCCGACACATGCAGATTTCTGATTTCCAGCATAAGCTTGCTCATTTTACCCGACACTGCCTTCTAAACTTACACCGACCAGTTTTTGCGCTTCGACGGCAAATTCCATTGGCAGATGCTGTAACACTTCACGGCAAAAACCATTGACCAGCAGCGCCACCGCGCTTTCCGCATCCAGGCCGCGCTGACGGCAATAGAATAACTGGTCTTCGCTCAGTTTTGACGTGGTCGCTTCATGTTCCACCTGGGCCGTGGGATTGCGCACCTCAATATAGGGAATGGTGTGCGCACCGCATTTGTCGCCTATCAGCAGCGAGTCGCACTGTGTGTGGTTACGCGCGCCTTCCGCTTTGGGATGTATACTGACCAATCCGCGATAGGTGGACTGGCTGGCGCCCGCTGAAATGCCTTTGGCCACGATGCGGCTGGTCGTGTTGCGCCCGAGATGGATCATCTTGGTGCCGGTATCGGCCTGCTGATGATTGTTGGTAATGGCGATGGAGTAAAATTCACCCGTCGAATTATCGCCTTGCAGAATGCAGCTTGGATATTTCCAGGTAATGGCCGATCCGGTTTCCACCTGAGTCCAGGATATTTTTGAATTGCGCCCGCGGCAGATACCGCGCTTGGTGACGAAATTATAAATCCCGCCGCGCCCATCCTTGTCGCCCGGATACCAGTTTTGCACGGTCGAATATTTGATTTCCGCATCGTCCAGTGCCACTAGCTCCACCACTGCGGCGTGCAACTGGTTTTCATCGCGCATGGGCGCGGTGCAACCTTCCAGATAGCTGACATAGGAACCTTCGCCGGCAATGATCAGCGTGCGCTCAAACTGCCCGGTATTGGCCGCATTGATACGGAAATAGGTGGACAGCTCCATCGGGCAACGCACGCCGGGCGGGATATAGACAAAAGTGCCATCGCTGAACACGGCGGAATTAAGCGTAGCGTGAAAATTATCCGCATAAGGAACAACTGACCCCAGATATTTTTTTATCATTTCCGGGTGGTCCTGCACTGCCTCGGATATGGAACAGAAAATCACGCCTGCTTCACGCAGCCTTTCCTTGAAGGTGGTGACGACCGAAACACTGTCAAACACGGCATCAACAGCCACGCCTGCCAGCAGCAGACGTTCGTTCAACGGGATGCCCAGCTTTTCATAGGTGCGCAGCAGTTCGGGATCCACTTCGTCCAGTGTTTTGGGGCGCGAACCAAACCCCTTGGGGGCGGCGTAATAATAGGCGTCCTGATAATCAATCTGCGGAAAGTTGACTTTGGCCCAGCCTGGCTCTTTCATGGTCAGCCAGCGGCGATAAGCGCGCAAGCGCCATTCCAGCATCCATTCCGGTTCGCCTTTTTTGTCGGAAATGAAGCGGACAATATCCTCGTTCAACCCTTTGGGGGCATATTCCGATTCAATGCCGGTCACGAAACCATGCTTATAGGTTTCACTGGCTTCAGCAACAGTCCGGATAGTTTCTGGCAGCGCACTCATACTGGTACCTCAACTCGCCTGACGCATAGATAGGCGCCCGGCGATCATTTTCCAAACGGATAGAAAAGTTTCCACATCCTGTTGCCGGCTGGCCCAGCCAAGACTGATGCGAATGGCCGATTCCGCGAGCGCCGCAGCAACTCCCATGGAAGTCAGCACCGCCGGGCGCGCCACCTTTCCGGATGAACAGGCGGCGCCCGCGCTGACGGCTACACCCGCCAGATCAAGGTTCATGACCAGAGTGGCTGCTTCTATGCCGGGAAGGGCAAAACAACTCGTATTGGGCAGGCGCTGCTGGCCGCGCCCAAAAAATACAGCCTGCGGTGTCAGCGATTGCACAGCGTTTTCCAGCATGTCGCGTAATGCCGCGATCTGATTATTTTCTGTGCAGGCGGTATTATATGCAAGTTGGGCCGCCATGCCAAAGCCCGCCAGCGCCGCCACATTTTCTGTGCCGGCGCGATAGCCGCGCTCCTGCCCGCCGCCGTATATCTGGGAAACAAGCGGCAGACCATTACGCACAATCAGTGCGCCAACGCCCTGCGGCCCGCCAAACTTATGCGCTGACAGAGACAGAAAATCGGCGCCCAGCGCGGAGCAATCCACCGGAATTTTTCCAACTGCCTGCACTGCGTCACAATGCAGCAAGGCGCCATGCGCATGGGCGATTTGCGCGGCCTGGGCGACAGGCTGGACGATTCCGGTTTCGTTATTGGCCAGCATCAGGCTGACCAGTGCGGGCTGAGCGGATTTACCCAGCAGGGCGTCCAATGCTTCCAGATCAGCAATGCCTGTCCGCAAAACGGGAAGCAGCGTGCTTTTTGCGGGCGCGGCGCGGATGACGGAATCATGCTCGATGGCCGATATATATACATGTTCCGCCGCAACCCCGCGCAATGCCAGATTATTGGCTTCGGTGCCGCCGCTGGTGAAAATGACCTCTTCCGGCCTGGCGCCCACCAGACGCGCAACCGCATAGCGCGCCGTTTCAATGCGCGCGCGGGCCTGCCGGCCGAAATGATGAATACTGGATGCATTGCCATGACAGTGCAGGGCTTCGGTCATGGCCTGCACGATCTCCGGCCGGACCGGCGCGGTGGCATTATAGTCCATATAGATGGGCTGGGCTGGGTTCATGGCATGGCTACTCGGCTACAGCGGTCAGACTATCCGCACCGGGTTGGGCGCGCCCCGAATTCGTCGGCATGGATAGGCCCAGGCCCAAAACCCGTTTCAGTACGACATCCTCCAGCGACACCGAGTTGAGATAGATATGAATCTGCCGTCCTAATTCTTCCCAGAGATCATGGGTCATGCAGCGGCTATTGTGGATCGTGCAGCCCTTTGAAGAACCGGTCTGACAGCGCGTCGTTTTGATCGGCTCATCCACGGCCAGAATGATGTCTGAAATCCGGATCTGGTCCATTGGATTGGCCAGCCGGTACCCGCCGCCGGGGCCGCGCACACTATGCACGATGCCCCCCTGACGCAGTTTCGCAAAAAGCTGTTCCAGATAGGACAGGGATATGCCCTGGCGCGCGGCAATATCGGCCAGTGTCACAGGCCGTATATTGGCCTCACTCGCCAAATCCACCATAGCCATGACGGCATACCGCCCACGCGTGCTTAATCTCACAGATTGGACCCTTTTATGTGGTGTTGGGGCTCAAATGCAGATTTTTCTGCCAATTTCAGGTTCGCATATGATATGACCACGCACCGCAACGGTTCAGTGCAGCGCATTAACATTTACCGGTTTTAAACATCCTACTAAAAAAGTCAAGAATTAGGTGCATTCTGTATATAAGGCATTGATTTTTAAAGAAGTAATACCCACTTATCCTAACTTGGAACTGCCTGAAACAGACTTGATGAAAGGAAACGGAAAAGATGTCTGAAATCTTTTTCAATGGCCCCGCCGGCCGCATTGAAGGCCGTTATTACCCCGCTAACCGGGCCAATGCACCTATAGCGTTGATTTTGCACCCGCATCCGCTCTATGGCGGTTCCATGCAGAACAAGGTGGTGCATCAGGTTGGGCAGATCTTTCAAAAACACGAATTTTCCGTCCTGCGTTTCAATTTCAGGGGCGTTGGCCGCAGCACCGGTGAATATGATCACGGCCTGGGCGAACTGTCCGATGCTGCATCGGCGCTGGATTGGCTGCAACAAATTAACGAAAATGCGCCGCAATGCTGGATTGCGGGGTTTTCGTTCGGAGCGTGGATCGCCATGCAGTTGCTGATGCGCCGTCCTGAAATTTCCGGTTTCATCAGCATTGCGCCGCCTGCCAATAATTATGATTTTGCATTTCTGGCGCCGTGCCCTGTGTCCGGGGCAATCATTCACGGCACGGCCGACCAGGTGGTGCCTACCGAGGCCGTGGACAGGCTGGTCAATAAATTGTCATCTCAGAAAAATATCCAGATTGACTATCTGAAGGTCAAAGGCGCCAATCATTTTTTCGAGGCTAATATTCCTGAACTCAGCAAGCAGGTCAGCGATTATTTACAGCGCCAGGTTGCATTGCTCGACGCGCGCATGACGGCAGCTTAGAGCAATTTTCATGCGCTGCGCGCCAGCACACCGCCCTCCAGCGGGGCCGGAACGCCGGTAGTCATGGGCAGACTGAGCGGCAGCTTCCGCAGATGACGCACAGCCAGGAAGGCGAAGGCTTCTGCTTCCAGTGCGTCACCGCGCCAGCCGGCTTCTTCTGCCGTTGATATGTCTGCGCCCAACTGGCTGCGCAACATCTGCATCAGCACCGGATTATGGCGGCCCCCGCCGCACACGATCCAGCGCACCGGCCTTTCCGGCATATGTGCAATAGCGGCACGCACCGTGGCGGCCGTAAAGGCGGTCAGTGTCGCCGCCCCGTCCGCAGGTGAGAGTTTTTCGGCCAGAGCAAGATCAAAGGACAAGCGGTCCAGGCTTTTTGGCGGTGGCGCAATCAGATAGGGCGCCCGCATAAGTGCGTTAAGAATATTGCTGTCCACCCGCCCCTGTGCCGCCAGCCTGCCATCCTGATCCATCGCAGCACCTGTATGGCGCGCACACCAGTCGTCGATCAGTCCGTTCCCGGGGCCGGTGTCAAATGCCAGAATACCTCCGTGCAGCGGGTCAAGGCGCAGGTCCAGCCAGGTGACATTCGCCACACCGCCAATATTCAGTATGGCCAGCGGCCCCGTGCCGCGGCTGGCGCCCCCATCCAGATTGCGCGCCAGCCCCTGATGATAGAGCGGCACCAGCGGCGCACCCTGGCCACCGGCAGCAACATCATTGCTGCGAAAATCATACACTACGTCAATCGCCAGTTTTCGGGCCAGCCATTCTCCATCACCTATTTGCAGCGTCTGCCGGTTTTCCGGCTGGTGCCACAAGGTCTGTCCGTGAAAGCCGATGACCGCGACCTGCGCGCGCTCAATTCCGGCCCTGGCCAGCAATTTATCCACAACCTCGCCATGCAGGCGGGTCAGATCCTTTGCAAGTGCGGCTATTTCGGGCGCCCGGCGCGCGCCAGCGCCCAGTTTCGCCGCCAAAAGCAAGGCCGCCCGCAGGCGGGCATGCATTGCGGCATCATAGGGCTGGCTCATCCACGGGCCAAAAGACTCAATTCTTTCCCCATCGGTGCGGATAAGGGCGGCATCGATTCCGTCCAGCGAGGTGCCGCTCATCAGGCCAAGGGCAAATACGGGTTCCATCTGTGTTCCCACACCTTTTCCACCGGTATCAAAGCTGATACAGCTTAGCTGCTCAACTGACAACACTCACCAGCAAGAATAGTAAAGATCATGGCTTTGCAATCTGAATTTCTCCAAACCTTTGTTGCGCGCGGATATATGCATCAATGCACCGATCTGGACGGGCTTGACGCGCTAGCCGCGAAACAGACTGTTACTGCCTATGTGGGCTATGATTGTACCGCGCCCAGTCTGCATGTGGGCAGCCTGATTTCAATCATGATGCTGCGCCTGTTACAGAAAAGCGGCCATAGACCGGTTATTTTGCTGGGCGGCGGCACGACGCGCATAGGTGATCCGACGGGTAAGGATGAATCGCGTCCCGTGCTTACCGACGCGCAAATTGATGTCAATATCTCAGGTATCCGCAAAGTGTTTGAGCGCTTCATTGATTTCACAGATGGGCCAACCGGCGCCATTCTGGTAAACAATGGGGACTGGCTGGACAAGCTCAATTATATTGAATTTCTGCGCGACTTCGGTACGCATTTTACAATAAACCGTATGCTGACAATGGATAGCGTCAAGCTTCGTCTGGAGCGGGAACTGCCCCTGACCTTTCTTGAATTCAATTATATGCTGTTGCAGGCCTATGATTTTCTGGAACTGAATCGCAAGCATGGCTGCCGGCTGCAAATGGGCGGCTCTGACCAATGGGGCAATATTGTCAATGGCGTCGAACTGGGCCGGCGGGCGGATGGGGCGCATCTGTTCGGCTTGACAACACCTCTGCTGACGCTGTCATCCGGAAAAAAGATGGGGAAATCCGAAAGCGGCGCAGTGTGGCTGAATGCGGATATGCTCAGCCCTTATGAATATTGGCAATATTGGCGCAATGCCGAGGATGCCGATGTGGGGCGTTTTTTACGTCTGTTCACGGAACTGCCGCTGGACGAAATCGCGCGTCTGGAAAAATTGCAGGGGCAGGAACTGAACGAAGCCAAAAAAGTGCTGGCTGGCGAGGCAACTTCATTGGCGCATGGCATCCAGGCGGCGCAGCAGGCGGCGCAAACGGCGCGCCAGACCTTCGAGGAAGGCGCGCTGGCGGAGGGCCTTCCGGAACTGGAAATTGCGCGGGCGGAAATTGAACCCGGCATTGCCGTCTCGGAAGTGCTGCGCCGCGCGGGCCTGTGCGCCAGCGGCGGAGAAGCGCGGCGGTTGATTAAAAATCGCGGTGTACGGATCAATGATCAACCGGTGGAGAACGAGCAGGCATTACTCCGCCATGCCGATTTCTCCAACGGCGTGGTAAAGCTCAGCGCCGGTAAAAAGAAGCATGTTCTGGTGCGCGTGGAATAGCCGCTGGCCTAGCCCCCATAAAACACCTTCTCGCCGAGATCCTTCATCCACAGAATGGCGTCATCGGCGCGGGCCTCCGGCTGTTTGGCGACATTGGCGTTGGTAACCTGCGCTACAAAAATATGGTGATCGCCCTGCTCGACAATGCCGGTCACCTTGCATTCGATGCTGGCGATAGCGTTGCTCAGGATCGGGGAGCCATTGGATCCGTCTTTGAAAGGTTCGCCGCTGATCGTGCTGCCGTCAAGTTGCGCCGGCTTGAAAAATGTAAAGCCAATCGGGGCCTGGCCCTTGCCGAGCATGTTAAGCGCAAAGACCTGGGTTTTCTTGATCAGCGCATAGGCGCCGCTGTCACTCTTGATGGCCACGGCAATCAAGGGCGGCTCAAATGAAGTTTGTGTCACCCAATTCACCGTTGCGGCGGCGGCATCGGCTCCTGATTTTGCGGTTAATATATAAATCCCATAGGGTATCATCCGCAGTGCGGTTTTTTTCGCTGTATCATCCATAATCATCACTCCTATTTTCAATGAGGCTTGAAGGCATAGAATTTAGCAGTACGGTGCAGGAATCAAGTGCGGAATTATTCTGCTGGCGCCGGTGTGGCAGGTGTTGCAGGTGTCTGTTTATTCTCTGCCGGCACGGACAGGTCCCCCAGATTGAAAATTTTCCGCAGGAATCCGGGGGTAAGCGCGGAAAGGGGATTTACGAAAATATCCGGATTTTCGCTCGATCCGGTGGCGCTATAATTTATTGCGAAGACGCCTTCATTCTTTCCCCCTAAAAGAATTTTTCCCAGAAGCGGCACCTTTCCGAAGACAGTGTTGAGGGTATAGGCGGGGATGACCGTTCCATTCATTCTCACCGTCCCGTCTCTCTCATTCATTGAGCCATGCAGCGTCAGACCGAGTTCGGATCCGGAACCATAGGCATCGCTCAAAGTAACAACGCCTTTTTCCATTTTAAAAGGGACAAGAATGCGGTCAAAGGTAAGGCCGCTTCCGGTCAGTATATCCCGGATGCCGGTAAGCGAGGCAACCGTCAGGATACGGGTCAGGGCCGGGGCGTTGACGACCTGCATATTTCGTATACGTATTTCGCCCTGCATCGGCGGCTCTTCCTGCAGTGCGCGGGGGGCCTGATCCAGAAACTCGCCCTTCATTTCAAGATCACCATTTACCCCGCTGTCAAACAGATCAAGTCCGTACAATATCTTGCCGGCATCACGCGATATAAGCGAGAAAGCCCTGTTGCCTGATGGAGCGGGTTCGAGCCGCAATGCGATGCCCCGTTCCGGGCCATAATTTCCATCTACGGCAAGACGGGTAAAATCCTCTCCATCATAGCTGCCAATGGCGATGACATCATGCAGACGGTTACCCTCGCGCAGCACAACCTGTTTGACACGCGCGTCAATATCATAGGCCAGACCTTTCTCGCTTGGATCTTTGACGCCGCCGGAACTGTGCATCTGCGAAATCGAAGCGGATAGATCGGCGCGCTGGCCTGACATGGAAATAGCATAGGCACCGCTTTTCATCCGGCGCGCTTCGCCGCTTAAATCATTATCCGGGCCCAGTTTCAGCCGGTCCATCCGGATTATGGCGGGCGGGCCGTGCGGTTCGAACACCAGACGCCCGGCGACATCAATATCTTTCCCGCGAAGCGTGAAATTATCCAGTACGGCGCCTGAAATACTCTCGGCAGGAATGGCGAAATCAAATGAGAGCGTAGCAGGAACCTCCTTTTCCTTGCGCCAGGAAAGCGGTTCTGCAATCAGCGCCGCATGCATCGTGTCGGCAACAACACGGCCGCCTGTAATTTTTACCCCGCGCCCCCAGACTTCCGCCTGAACATCCACAGGCCCGGCGATCAGACCGGCAGTTGGAAATCCAAGCGCCTCCAGCTGATGTTCGTCCGCGTTGATTTTGACGGTAAAATTGCTGGACGGCCCTTCTGCGACGTTAAAGGTTTCGCGCCAGGCCAGTTCTGCGACGGCGTCCATAAAGCGGCCCGATCCCTTGGCCTCCAGCCCTATATTGTTGACCTCAAGCAGCACATCGGCCTGTTCCAGCGCGACGCCATTTATCAGGTCTGGCAGACGCAAATCATCCAGTTCACTGGAAATTTCATATTTGATATCTTCCATGCGCATATTGTTGTTAATCGGCAAGGCAAGCTTTAAGCGGGTCTTTGCGCTGCCGCCAATGGCCGAAGGCACGATGCCAATACGGGAGGGGTAACCAAGCGGCTTGTAATCAATCAGTTCGAGCGTTTTCGCCATGCTGCCATTCAGTGACAGCAGGAGTGTGCCGTCTTTATCCGGCAGATGCGTGTTCGCCAGAATGAACTTTCCTTCCGAGAGTTGCAGATCGTCCAGAATCACCCCCTCTTCCAGCACAAGCTCGAATTGGCGTCCGGTGATCAGCGCTGTGCCGCGCCCCTGCCTGATTGGCGGCATGGGCCGCAGATAATGGCCAGTAATATTGCTGAAGCGCATATCCGCCCGCAGGGCGCCGTCCGTCAGGGGGCCTGCCTTAAATTCTCCCCGCGCAATATTTGCTTCGAATTGCACGGAATCCACGGTTCCGGATTCCATATTTTCCATAAACCAGCCCCGTGACCCTTTGGCGGCAGGCAAGGGCCATAGCCGCTTTACGCTGTCGATGCTGGCATTTTTTATATCGCCGGTGACCCGGACGGCAGGGCTCTCAACCCCATATTCCATTGAACCTTGCAGACTGATTTCAAGCGGACCCTGGCGCAACAGCGCGCGCTCTATCTGTATCATGCCTGCATGCAGGGCATATTCAGCATCTATCTCAAATGAATCGATCTGAACGGGTTCGGATATCAGTCCGGGCACCCCGATTTCACCTGCGGCGGCGCGCAATTTTGCGCGAAGGCCCGATAAGGAGCCATCCCCTGATAATTGCAGGCCGACCAGGCCGCTGACCGGCAGGCGCAGATGCGCCAGCTGGGCAAGCGCTTCAACCTCTTGCGCCAGACGGAAAGGCTCAACCCCGCTGAAGCTGACATCGATCTGACTTGAGCGCGTGGCTTGATCGAAATTTCCCGAAAGTGAAAGCGCCCAGACCTGCTCATCAATTTTTAGTCCGATCGCCGCTTCTCCAACAATGCCTTTCGCAGAGCGCTGAAACGAAAAATTGGCGTTGTTGGCTTCCCACAGATTATCAAATCTCAGATCACGATAGACTAATGCGGTATTGAGGATGGCTAAATTTTCCAAAGCCCCCATATTGCCGTCCAGTCCTGGCGCTTCCAGAAGTGCGGCAAATGCGCGTGACAATAAACCGGAAATGTCGCGCGGCGGGGTTGTTTGCAGATCCTCCGGACCCGCGGCAACGCCCAGCCGGAACGATCCGTCCAGCAGCCGCACAATGGTAAGCGAGGCCCCGTTCAGCGCCACTGAGGTTGGCGCTATCCGTCCCAGCAACAGACCGCGCGCGCTAAGTCCCAATTCAAGCTTTGGCGCCTGCGCCACCAGCAGGCCGGAAGTTTCACTGATCGTCACCCCGGTTATGGTAATATCCAGTGAGGGGCGCAGGTCTGTCCAGTCCAGGATGGGATCGTCAAATGCCCAGAGATAGCCAGGCGTGGCGGTTTGCAGCATTTCCTGAAGATAGGGGCCGAGAAATGTTAAGGAAACCGGCCCGCTCGAAAAGCGCCACAAAGCCACCGCCGCCAGCAGCGTAGCGATTGTCAGCGCGGCGCCTATGGCGCGCATCAGGATATGAGTTGAACGGATGAACACAGATTGGCTTTAGGGCTTTCGCAAAATCATTCACACTCCACCCGGATTACTGGCAATATCGCGGCGATGGGCCTTAATGGCGGGTAATCAGGCAGGTATCGAATGCATGGATTTTCATTTCTGGATGCTATCACAGATTCGCACCCGATACCCCAGTCCTTTGATCAGCCGCAGATAGCGCCAAGATTGGCGGATTTGCTTGCTGCCAGCGGGACGATTGACGAGACGTTGCAGCATGCCATGCAGGCGTTGCTGGCGGATGCGCGCGCACACCGTGTGCTGGCAGCGGTTTTTGCCCACAGCCCGTTTCTGAGCCGGCTCATCCTGCGTGGGCCGGATTTTCTCTGCCGGCTGATGCAGATCGGACCGGATCAGTGCATGGATGAAATCAGGGCCGGTGTGCGCGCATTGGGGGAAGGGGGGGTGGATTTCTCCGGACTGGCGCGCCGCTTGCGTATATATCGTGGTCAGGCCGCCTTGGCTATTGCCCTTGCGGATATTGCCGGTATCTGGGATTTGAACGCGGTTACCGGCGCACTTTCCGATTTTGCGGAGACCGCGCTTCAGGGTGCGGTGGACGCATTGCTGCGGATATATGCCGCGCAGGGTGAAATTAATCTGACGGATACAAAATTTCCATCGCATGCGTGCGGCTGGGTGATTATCGCCATGGGAAAGCTTGGCGCGCGCGAACTGAACTATTCCAGCGATATTGATCTGATTGTCCTGTTCGATCCCGAGCGCTCAAAATATTGCGGTAAACGTAATCTGCTGGATTTTCAGATCAGGTTCACCAAGGAACTGGTCAGGCTGTTGCAGGATTTCACAGAGGATGGCTATGTCTTCCGGACAGATTTGCGCCTCCGCCCGGATCCCGGTGCAACCCCGATCGCCATAGCGGTGGAATTTGCCGAGTCCTATTATGAAAGTGCCGGCAAGGGCTGGGAAAGGGCGGCGATGATCAAGGCGCGGCCGGTTGCGGGCGATATTGAACTTGGGCAGAGCTTTCTTAAAAATATCAGCCCGTTTGTGTGGCGTAAAAATCTTGATTTTGCGGCCATCCGTGACGTGTATGAAATGGTGGGCCTTATCCGGTCGCATCATGGGCATGCCGAAATCACCGTGCCGGGATATAATATCAAGCTTGGCGCCGGCGGTATCCGGGAGATTGAATTTTTTGCGCAGACGCATCAGCTCATAGCGGGCGGCAGAGACCGGAAATTGCGTGATCCAACCACGCTGGGGATTATCGCGCAATTGCAGGAAAAGGGGCAGATCGAAGCTGAAGCTGCGCAAAAATTGCGTGAAGCCTATATTTATTTGCGCACATTGGAGCATCGCCTGCAAATGGTGCAGGATGAGCAGACCCAAACCTTGCCCAAAACGCAGGAGGGCCTAGACCATATAGCCAGCTTTATGGGGTATGCGGAGTTTGCGGCGTTCGATGCGGATATAAGAAGGCATCTTGAATTCGCCGCGCAACAGTTTCAGAAACTGATCGGGCGGGAGGATGCGGGAGAGAACAATCCCGCAGAAGAAATTGCCCTGATCACCTCGCCGGACACGCTGAAGCAAATGGGATTTTCTGATCCTGCCCGCGCCCAGGCGATTATTGAAACCTGGCAAAGCTTCCGTTACCGGGCGTTTCGCACCCAGCGCGCGCGCGAATTGCTGGGGCAGTTAACCCCGAAAATTCTGCATGCCATGGCAAATACGTCCGATGCGGATGGCGCATTGTTGCGATTTGACGATTTTCTTGCCGCCATGCCTGCTGGTGTACAATTACTGTCTCTTTTTAGCGTGCATCCCTGGCTGCTGGAGTTGATTGCAGAAATCATGGGAACGGCGCCGGGCCTGGCCATCATTCTGGGGCGCAGCCCGATCCTTCTGGATGCCGTATTATCTCCGGAATTTCTGGAGACATTTCCAGATGTGGAACAGTTGGCGCATGATCTGGACGATGCGCTCGAACCCGCGCGCGATTTTCAGGATGTGCTGGATATTACGCGCCGCTGGGCGAATGAGCGCAAATTTCAGATAGGCGTTCAGTTGCTGAAAAACCTGATCAGCGGTGATGAGGCCGGACTGGCGCTAAGCCGTTTGGCCGATACACTGCTGCGTGGCCTGTTGCCGCGCGTCGAAGCGGAAATGTTTGCCAGGCATGGCGTTATACCCGGCGTAAAAATGGCTATTATCGCCATGGGCAAACTTGGCGGGAATGAACTTACTTTCACTTCTGATCTTGATCTGGTCTTTATCTACCCCGATACCGCAGAAGTCTCGAATGGTAAAACCCCTCTCAGCGCGGGGCAATATTTCGCCAGGCTCAGTCAGCGGTTGATAAATTCCCTGTCGGCGTTAACGGGTGAGGGCCGCCTGTACGAGGTCGATATGCGGCTGCGCGCCTCCGGAAGCCAGGGGCCTATTGCCATTTCCCTGCAAGCGTTCCGCACCTATCATGAGGAATCCGCGCAGACCTGGGAACATATGGCCTGGACGCGGGCCCGGCTTGTTTGCGCGCCCGATGCCGACGCCGCTGAAATTCACGCAATAATTCGCGGTTTTTTAACCAGACCCCGCGAGCTGAAAAGCCTGGCGCAGGATGTGGCGCTGATGCGTGTGCGCATTGATCATGAACATCACAGCGATAATATCTGGGACTTCAAATATGTCAGGGGCGGCATGATGGATGGCGAATTCATCACGCAATTTCTGTTGCTGCGATACGCGCAGACTGATCCCGGACTGTTACACACCAATACGCTGGCGGCGCTGGCGGCGCTGAAAGAGCGTGGCCATATCCCGGCCGCACAGGCCGAAACACTTGTCACTGCGATGCGGCTGTTTTGCGATCTTCAGCAAATTACCCGTCTTTGCCTGCTGGATCGTGCCGACATGCGGCATGCGCCGCAGCCATTGCGCAATATGATGGCTATCCGGTCGCAGGCCGGTTCGTTTGAACAGCTGGAGACCAGGATAAAACAGGCAGAGGCGGAAATTGCTACGCTTTACCGCCATGTGGTTCTGGCTGCGGCAGGGCTGGACGCAGAACCTGATTTTCCGGCATAGTGGGGTCCGGCAATATTCCTGACAACATCAAAGACAGGCTTCACATGCTTGAAGAAGGCCACAAGGCGCCCGGTTTCAAACTGAAGACCGATGGCGACGGAGAAATCAGCCTGGCGCAGCTAAAGGGAAAAATAGCCGTGATCTATTTTTATCCAAAGGATGACACGCCCGGTTGCACCACTGAAGCCATCGATTTCAGCCGCCTGAAAACCAAATTTGACAAAAGCGGCGCCGTGCTTGTGGGTGTCTCGAAAGACAGTGTCCAAAAACATGACTCCTTCAAGCGCAAGCATGATTTGAAAATATGCCTGGCCTCCGATGTTGAGGGCCAGATGGTTGCCGATTATGGTGTCTGGGTGAAAAAGCTGAATTATGGCCGCGAATATATGGGCATTGAACGCACGACCTTTCTGGTCGATCAAAAAGGCGTAATCCGTAAAATCTGGCGCAAGGTTCGAGTCAAGGACCATGCTGAAAAAGTACTTGAAGCAGTTCAGGCTCTATAACGGACACGCAAAAAGTTATCCACGTTATCCACATTATTATTTGCAGCTTAGTTACATCTTTAACCGATATGTAATTGATTAGACATAGCACCGGCCGAAGAAGAACCGTACTGATGTCAAACTAAATATAGACATTGCAAGTCTATCAGGGTTGAATGAGATTCTGGCTGCGGGAATCGCCAGCGAGTTATTGGTAATTTAGAAGAGGGGGCTGAATGTTAAACGGGATCGTGAAGATCGCCGCTAACCAGTGGGGCCAGCTGTTTCCGGAACGCCAAATTTATCTGCGCAGTAATGGGCGGGTCCGTTATGTAACTTTGTCTCCCTTACGGCAATTTACTTTCGGCACGGTGTTATTTCTGATCTTGGGATTGATTTTTTTTACGTCCATAAACAGCAGTCTGCAATGGCAGGCGCTTTCTGACCGCGAAACCCGGCTGAGCGAACTACAGGCGGACTATGAGCGGCTGTCAAAGGAACTTATTGAGACACAATTGCGTTTCGCCGCTATGGCTCAATCAGAAATAAAATCTGATCAGCCACCGGTTCCGCTTCCTGCCGTAAATCATACTGCCGGTAATAATTTCACGCCCGGAAATGAAACCGCTGCAACCGATGAAAAACCTGCGGGCATTCCGGGTGTGTTACCGCGGCCCCGCCCTGAGGCACGGCTTGCTGATGCCGGTGCTGCACCCGCTGATATTCTGCCGCGCGCGCGTCCTCACAGACCCGCATTCAGCCTGCCCGCGGCAATGACCGCGCTGGAAAGCAAAGCCCTTGAGGGCAAAGCCTATGACCAGCGCCCTTCTTTTGGATCAGGGCTAACGGACGGCAGGAATTTCAATCCGCCACCGCCCGAGAATGATGTCGTTGCCTTTCTTGCGTCCGATGCCAGCACGGCCATTCCGGCGCTGGAAAAACTAATCAATCTTACCGGGCTGGATGCCGACACCATGTTGCGCCGTCAAAATACCGCAACGGGTGCGGATGGCCATGCGGAAGGCGGGCCGCTGTTGAAGGCGCCCCCATCCATGCAAGGCATGCTGTTACGCAGAAATATGCCGGATCAGCTCGGCCAGATGTCAACCCGCAAGGGCAGGCTGGAAATGTTACGCGAAGCTTTGTTCAGCCTGCCTTTGGCTCTGCCAGTAGATAAATACTATGTCTCCAGCGGATTTGGATATCGCCGGGATCCCTTTACCCGGGACAGGGCCTTTCATTCCGGCATGGATATGGTTAGCGCGCATGGCGAACCCGTAAAGTCCAGTGCACCAGGCACAGTAATTTTTGCCGGACGCAACGGCCCCTATGGCAATATGGTTGAGATTGATCATGGCCGCGGTGTCAAAAGCCGCTATGGCCATCTGAGCAAGATCAACGTGGCGCGCGGGCAAAAGATTGGTCTGCGAGAGCTGATCGGTCTGGTTGGTAATACCGGACGCAGCGGTACGGCGCATCTGCATTTCGAGGTCTGGTTTGACGGCAAGGCGCGCGATCCGCGCAACTTCTTGAAGGCTGGCGAAAATGTTTTTCAAAGGCAGGGATAAAAATCAGAATGGCCAGCAAGCCGGCCGCCGTCAGGGGCGCGATCCGGTCTCATTGATCAGTGCGGATCTGCTGGTTACCGGCAATCTGGTTTCTCCCGGTGATTTGCAGGTGGATGGCACAGTCGAGGGCGACATTCATTGCCAATCCCTCACCATAGGTCTGACCGCAACCGTCACTGGGAATATCACCGCAGCCGATGTATTGATCCGGGGGACCCATAACGGGTCTATCGAGGCACGCTCCGTCACCCTGAGTAAATCGGCAAGGGTCATCGGCGATATCACACATGAAACGATAGCCATCGAGGCAGGCGCCGTTCTTGAAGGCCACCTGACCGGAAGAAACCGGGCGCTTGGCGCCGCGATGGAGGCCTTTCCAGGCAGCACAGCCGCTGCGCCTGGCGCTCTGACCAGCGGAATGAATGCGTAGCAGGCAAGAATCGCGGAAAATTATTTCCGGTGCGGTGCAAATGCGTGACGTGTTTTCTCTGCATGCATTTCAGTCATAGCCCGGCACGGGCGCGAACCTCCGGTTATTTCGCTCAACAGTCAGTTGCGTATATTGGGGCATATATCATTGCTGTCTCTGCATTCTTACCAGGACTCGCTTCGGGGGCATGGAAAGGTGTCATTGCCAAGAATGCGTCTATGACACTATCATGAGGCAATTCAGGCGGCACTTACTTACCTCAAGAAAAATCAACGCCTAAGGGGAGGACGCCATGACTGCCATGCAATTAGAGGTTTGCGCCGAGGGCTTCGCATTTCTGGAAGGGCCGCGCTGGCGTGACGGCAAATTATGGGTGTCGGATGTATTCGGCAAAGCCATCTATACGGTGACCCCGGACGGGACACGGACCAAAATTCTGGACGTGCCATCGGGGCCATCGGGGCTTGGCTTCCTGCCCGATAAAACGCCGGTATTCGCCTCCATGTCCGACCGCTGCCTGTATAAAATCATCAACGGTAAAATGGTGCTGCACGCCGATATCTCGAAACTGGTGAACAGCGACATCAACGATATGGTGATCGACGCCAAGGGTAACGCCTATGTCGGCAATATGGGTTACAATATGTTTGGCGGCGAGGAGATGAAGCTGACCAATATGATTTTGGTGACGCCGGACGGCAAGGCGCGTGAGGTTGCAAACGGTCTGGCGTTTCCCAACGGCCCTGTGATCACCCCGGACGGCAAAACCCTGATCCTTGCTGAATCCATGGGGTGCAGGCTGACCGCGTTCGATATACTGGCCGATGGTTCCCTGCAAAACCGCCGCGTGTTCGCCGATCTGGACGGTGCCGAGCCGGACGGTATCTGTCTGGACGCCGCGGGCGCGGTCTGGCTGGCGGCGATCAACCGGCGCGGCTTTTTGCGGGTGAAAGAGGGCGGCGAGGTGACACACAAGATAGAAACCGGAAAGCGCATGGCGATTGCCTGCACGCTGGGCGGGGCCGATGGCCGCACCTTTTATGGCCTGACATTCGAAGGCGCGTTCAAGGATATTTCCAAAGGCGGCCTGAACTCCCGCATCGAAACGGTCCGGGTGGATATTGGCGCCTCGGGATCACCATGATGGGGGAATATACGCTATGAGCTATCCGCTGCAAATTGCCGAGCGCGGCGAACTGCTCGCCCGGGCGGAATCACTGCGCGCAATCATCGAAGGTGACGCTGAGAAAAGCGAAGCCGATCGCACCCTGGCGATGAGTTCGGTCAATGCGCTGTATGATAGCGGCATATTGAATATATGTGTGCCGCGCGAACTGGGCGGGCTAGGGGCCGATCCTGTGACCCAGACCGAGGTCTATGAAGCGATCAGCGAGATGAACGGCGCTGCGGGCTGGTGCCTGGTCATCGGCGCAACATCGGTTGGCATGCTGGGCGGGTCACTGGGAGATCGCGCGCTGGAAACAGTTTTCCGCAATGGGCGCATTCCGCGCGCATCGGGAACCGTGGCGCCTTCTGGTCTGGCTGAGCGGGTCGAAGGCGGCTATCGTGTCACCGGACGCTGGGCGTTTGGCAGCGCCATTCATCATGCTGACTGGGTAATGAGCGGTGCGTTAATCGCCAAAGACGGCGTGCCTGTCCGCTCCGCCAATGGCGCGCCGCAGATCATCTCGGTCTGCGTGCCGGTCAAGGATGTGATCATCGAAGACAACTGGTTTTCCAGCGGTCTGAAAGGTACCGGAAGCTCGCATTACCGGATGGAAAATGTGTTTGTTTCCGATGATTTTCTGTTGGGTGCAAAACGCCCGCCCCGTGGCGGGTTTCTGTTTCAACTGCCTACTTTCGGTATTGTGGCCGCCTGTCATGCCGGGGTCGCCCTGGGCGTGGCCAAGCGCGCCATGCTGGAAATCACCGCGATGGCAACAAATAAAAAACGCACAATCACGGGTGTAAAGCTTGCCGATCGCGGCGCCTTCCATAAGGAGCTGGGCCTCATGTCCTGCCGGCTGGCCGGCGCGCGGCTATACTCACTGGATATATTGAACCGGATGTGGGAGGCGGCGAACAAAAAGGAACGCCTCTCGCTGACCGAGTGGGGCGAGTGCCGTGCGGCGATGACTTATGTGACAGATGTCGCAGCGGAGGTAACCAGCTTTTGCTATCGCTATGGCGGGGGTGCCGCGCTGTATCAGTCGCATCCGCTGCAACGCTGCCTGCGTGATATTTACACTGCCACGCAGCATGGGGTGATCAGCGATGAAAATTATGAAAATCTGGGCCTGGCCTTGATTGGAAAAGGAAAATGGGATCCCATGATCGGGGGCCCGCCCAGGGAATAGCTCGCCGATGCAGCAGGGCCTGCCTGGTTAATGAGGGGCTTTTCGTGTGTTGATTTTGCCACTTGACATATCAGAACAAAACATGAACTATTGCGGTAATAACCGCTGGTTTGTTGAAGGGGAGCGGGTTTGACTTGCGTGTTCCGGCTTAACTGGCGCACCATCCTGCATCGCCTGGGCCATGCAGGACAGGGCCGCGCAGGACGAAGTCGCATATAATCAGTTTCCGGGAGGTCAGGATGACGCGGGTTTTGGAAGGAATAAGGGTTCTGGATTTTGGGCGTTATATTGCGGGGCCGTTTTGTTCGGCATTGCTGGGTGATCTGGGGGCGGATGTTATCCGGATTGAACGCCCTGGCGGCGGTGAAGACCGGCCTGTTTCGCCGGTGGGCAGTGACAAGACCGGCGCCGGGTTTTTGCAGGTTAATCGCAACAAGCGCTCGTTGACCCTGAACCCGACCTCGCCGGAGGGGCGCGAGATTGTTAAAAAGCTTGTCGCAACCGCGGATGTGGTGGTGGCGAATATTCCGCCCCAGGCGCTGGCGGCGATGGGGCTTGATCTGGATAGCCTGCATGCGATCAATCCGCGGGTGGTTCTGACCACCGGCTCGGCATTCGGCCGCGGCGGCCCGTATAGCGACCGGCTGGGCTTTGACGGAATTGGCCAGGTGATGTCGGGCAATACCTATATGTCAGGCACGCCTGATGGGGGGCCGCACCGCAGTATTTTTCCCTATGTGGATTTTGGTACCGCCACCAATTTGGCCTTCGGCACGCTGGCCGCACTGATGGCGCGCGAAAAAACCGGCCGGGGGCAGATGGTTGAGGGATCGCTGTTGCGCACCGCGCTAACCGTTTCGAATACCTGCCTGATTGAAGAAGATCAATTGGGACTTGGGCGTAAGCCGCAAGGCAATCGCGGCTTTAATGCCGCGCCGTCGGATATTTTCAAAACCCGGGATGGCTGGGTTCTGGCGCAGGTAGTCAGCAATAATCTGTTCAAACGCTGGGCCACATTGATGGGCGAGGAAATGTGGGTGACTGATGCGCGTTTCAAGGACGACGAATCGCGCGCCGCCAATGGGCATATAATCAGTGAACGGATGAATAAATGGACGGCCAATTACACCAGCGCCGAGGCGCTGATTCTGCTGGCCGAGGCGAAAATTCCGGCGGGGGAGGTATTAAGCCCGGTCCAGGCGCTGCAAGACCCGCATATTCAGACCATGTTTGTTGAACAGGCATATCCGACCGTGAAAAAGCCTGCAAAACTGGTTGGACCGCCCGCTTTATTGTCGGACACGCCCGCAGATTATTTCTTGCGCGCGCCGGTTTCGGGCGAACATACAGATGAAATTCTGCAAAGCATCGGCTACACTCAGGAAGAAATCGCGCAGTTACGTGAAAAGAACATTGTCTGAGCGTACTGGACACAGGATCAACAGGGGATAGGTTATGGCAGGCAGTGTAAACAAAGTGATTTTGGTTGGCAATCTGGGCAAAGACCCGGTCATCCGCCGCACCCAGGACGGAAAGCCGGTTGCGAGCTTCAGCATCGCCACCTCGGACAGCTGGAAGGATAAGAACACCGGGGAAAGACGCGAAAAAACCGAATGGCACAATATTGTGGTGTTTAACGAGGGCCTGTGCCGGGTCATTGAGCAATATGTGAAAAAAGGCTCCAAACTTTATATTGAAGGCCAGTTGCAAACCCGCAAATGGCAGGACCAGAACGGCCAGGATCGCTATACAACCGAAGTGGTGTTACAGGGATTTAACGGGGTTCTGACCATGCTGGATTCTGCGGGCGGCGGAGCTGCGCGCGGGCAGATTGGCGGCGCACAGGGCGGCGGCTTTTCAGGCGATAGCGGGCGCGGTGAGTATGAAGATATGGGCGCCGGCGCCGATTTTGGCGATTTCGACGACAAGGTGCCGTTCTAGCAGTCTCAACGATTTCGGCTGTTGCGGCAGCTTTTTGTCCACATTGCGCACCTGCCGGCGTCAGCCGCCAAACTGTAAGTACAGGTGCAAGGGGAAACCGGTTTGCTGTATTTCGCTTGTGCTTGCGCGCATTATTTTGCCCGCGCCGCGCGCCGCCGCATGAGTTTGAATATGCCCTGGGCGCGCAGAAGCGGCCGGGTTCCCACATGGGCTTCGGCCTCCACAAAGGCGAGGCTGCGGGTCAGTCTGGTGACACGCCCCTTACCGGTGATCCAGTCTCCGGGACGGGCGATGGACAAGAAATCCGTGGTCAGGCGCACTGTCAGTGCGGTTGCTTGCGCGCTGTTCGCCACGGTCAGCCCCATCAGCGCATCAATGAAAGTCACCATCATGCCGCCATGGATGATGCGTGCTGCGTTGCAGTGTATGGTCTTGCCCCGGAATGCCCGCCAGCACACGCCATCCGCATCAATTTTTTGATACATTATCCCATGCGGGCCCGTAAACGGGCTGCTGCTGATATACGGATCCCAGCCGGGGGGGCAGTCCGGGTCTTCTTCGTTCAAAAGGCTCATTGTGTCACATAAAAAATTGGATGAATGATTTTGTCTCCGGCGCTTATTCCCAGGCGGGCGCTGGTGCCGCCGTTCAACTCAAGCACAGCACGCACGGGCCCGGATGAATCGATCTGGGTTAAAGATCCCGGCACGGTGCGTTCGGCAATATTGACGATGACCCCATCGGCCGAAATGAACAGCATGTCGAGAGGAATAAGTGTGTCCTTCATCCACATGCTCACCGGTGCGGTTTTCAAAAAATCAAACAGCATACCCGCATCCGCCGCCAGTTCGCGCCGGTGCATGAGTCCGCTGGCCCGGCTTTGCGGCGTGTCCGCCAGTTCAACGGTAAAGCTGAAGCTGCCTTTGCTGGTGCTGATGGCAAGCGGCGTGTCAGATCCGGCGGATGCCGAAACAGATATCAGCACAAACCAAATAGCGAGAACGGCGTGGCGCATTCCGTCTGATACTGAATTGTGAGTGTCAGGTAAAGCCGTAAGAAAAAATCAGGCCCGCTCCGTCCTATGCAGGCGGTCCGGTTCTGGCTGTTTTTGCACAGGCAGCGGCGGAGGCCGGTTTTATTTCCGCCACCATGGCGCCTTTTGGCCCCTGGCCAATGCGCACTTGAACGGCCAGGCCCGGTTCGACAAATTCCATGCCATTCCGGCGTAAAGTTTCCATATGCAGAAATATGTCCAATGCGGGCAAGCCCACGGTAACAAAGCCATAGCCCCGCACCCGATTAAACCATTTCACGGTGGCCGCCTGAAAATCAGTAATCTGCTTAAGTTCAGGGGGTTCTGCTGTGCTGCGCGGTATGCGCGTATGGGCATCGCTCAGCGCTGAACTGTTATCGACGGCCAGCACCCGGACGGCCTGCAACCCTTTGGGATAATGGGAAATTTCGCAACAAATTGTCGCACCCTGATAGGCGGTTTCAAAACCGGCGCCCTGTAAACAGGAATGATGCAATAATATATCGTTGCCGCCCCCGTCCGGAACGATGAATCCGTAGCCCTTGGCCGGATCATACCATTTAACTGTTCCAGTTATTGCGATCGGGGCGGGAGCTTTATCTTCAGAGCCAACATTATTCATTTTACTAACTAGGTTCCATTGGTAGAATTAAATACCTCCGTCACAAAATGTTAACATGAAAGTCAGTAATGGCAAATTTGCTGCAAGCGCACCAAAAGTTACTTTTGGAACCATTTTTCGGTTATGCTGCTACACCGGCGCTAGCGGCGGCTGCCGGAAACTATGCGTGAGGAATGATGGCGGAAGTGATGCGCAACCTTGCTTTTGCCCTGGCGCTGTTTTTATTCTGGATTGTACTGTCCTGGCATTTTAGCTGGATTTTTTTGTCATTGGGCCTTGTTTCCTGCCTGTTTGTCTTATGGCTGACGGCACGCATGCAAATGGGCGGGGATGATGGCGCACCGGTTCTGGCGGTTATGCGTCTGATAAAATATTCAGCCTGGCTGCTTAAGGAAATTGCCGTCAGCAACATCAAGGTGGCCCGGATTATTCTCGACCCTGCATTGCCGGTCAGGCCAGTTTTATTTTATGCGCCATCGGCCCAGAAAACCCCTCTGGGCACATTTATTTTCGCCAACAGCATAACCCTGACGCCCGGCACAATCTCCGTAGATATTTCCGATTCCAATGACCGGATCCTGGTTCATGCACTGCATGAAGATTTAAGCTGGGGTCCGCAGGGTTGTGAAATGGACACGCGCCTTGCCGCGGCTGGTCTGTGAGCATGTTTATCTTTGCCGCCGGGGCTCTGATTGTCACTATGGCCATAACCCTGGTCCGCCTGTATCTGGGGCCTGGCATGTATGACAGGGTCATGTCGGCCAATATGTTTGGCACCAAAATGGTGCTGATGATTGCTGTTCTGGGTTTTTTGACGGGCCGCCCGGATTTTCTGGATATTGCGCTGGCCTATGCCCTGATCAATTTTATCAGTACGATCGCCATACTGAAATTTTTCCGCTATTGGTCAGTTCACCATCGCACTGTGCAACAGCCGGATACGTCCGCCAATGGGGTACAATAAGATGGATTTACTGCTGCAGGCTGCCAGCTGGGCTCTGATTGTAACGGGTTGCATATTTTTGCTGATTGGCGCCATTGGCATCCTGCGCATGCCGGATTTTTATACCCGCCTGCATGCGGCAGGCATGACGGATTCTTTCGGGGCAGGGCTCTTGCTGGGCGGCTTGCTGCTGCATTCCGGGTTAAGCCTGACGGGGGGGCGGCTGCTGCTGCTTGTATTATTCCTTCTTATCACCTCGCCCATAGCAGCGCATGCATTGATCAACGCTGCTTATGTGTCGAAACTCAGGATGACACCAATAGAGGACCGCACACAGCCAGAGCATAAGGGGGAAGTGTCATAGAACATATTGTTAATATCACACTTTTTGCATTTTTGCTGATCACGGCGATTATGATCATCCGTGAACGTAATTTGTTTTCCGTGATAATGTTAAGCAGTGTTTTCAGCCTGTTGAGCGCGGGCCTGTTTGTCACCATGGACGCGGTCGATGTCGCCTTTACCGAAGCCGCTGTGGGCGCGGGGATATCCACTGTTCTGTTTCTTGCCGCGCTGGCGTTAACCGGAAATATTGAAAAACCCGCACCGCGCCGCCCCTATATTCCGCTTATGGTCATGACGGGTCTGGCATCCATTCTGATTTATGGCACCATGGATTTGCCGCCATTCGGGAAAGCGGATGCGCCGGTCCATATGCATGTCGCGCCGGACTATATTTCTGGAACTGCAACCCGGATCGGCATTCCCAATGTGGTCAGCGCTGTTCTGGCCAGCTATCGCGGATTTGACACGCTGGGTGAAACAGGCGTGATTTTCACTGCCGGGATAGGCGTCATTCTGTTATTGCGGGGCAGGCTGGCGTCTCGAAATGCGCACAGCCGTGATATAAAATGAAACACCATCTCATTCTTCGCATCGGCGCAAAATGGCTGATCCCGTTCATTATGCTGTTCGCCTTATATGTGCAGTTTCATGGTGATTACGGGCCGGGAGGCGGGTTTCAGGCGGGGGTGCTTTTTGCCGCCGCGCTTATTCTCTATGCGCTGGTATTTGGCCTGGCTGAACTCAACCGGGTAGCGCCGCCAAAGCATGTGCTGAAACTCATGGCTATTGGCTGGCTGATTTATATCGGCACAGGATTTGCGGGCGCCGGCCTGGGCGGAAAATATCTGGATTATGATGTGTTGCTGAATGATCCTGTCAGCGGCCAGCATCTAGGTATTTTTCTGGTGGAACTGGGTGTGGGAATCACCGTGGCGTCGGTCATGCTTGCCATATATCAGTGTTTTGCCGCGCATCAACTGCGTGAATTAGCGGATGACGAATGGTGAATTTTTTTAATCAGTTTCTTTCCCACTATCCCTATTGGGCGGTCATGCTTTTGATGAGCGCCGGACTTTATATTGTTGTATCGCGGGGCAATCTGATCAAAAAAATCATCGGCCTGAATCTGTTTCAGGTTTCCGTATTCATGCTTTACATCAGCATGGGCAAAATAACCGGCGGAACTGCACCGATACTGACCGGCAAGACCGAAATTTATTCCAATCCACTGCCGCATGTTTTGATCCTGACGGCTATTGTGGTGGGTATCGCCACCACCGCCATTGGCCTGGCGCTGGCCATTCGCATTAACGATGCCTATGGCTCTATCGAAGAGGATGAAATCCTCGCACAGGAGCGCGCCCTGGAGATGCAGGATGCGCGCAGCTCATGATGGGCGGGCATTTACTTGTTCTGCTCATCATGGCGCCGCTTGCGGCTGCGCCACTCTGCGTTTTATTCAACCGGCCAGTCCTGTCCTGGGGCATTGCGGCCTTTGCTTCACTTTTCGCGTTCGCCGCATCGCTGGTTTTATATGCACAGATTAAATCTGCCGGCGTTATCTCCTATCATTTAGGAGATTGGGCGCCGCCACTGGGCATTGAATTGCGTCTGGACGCGGCAAACAGTTTTGTAATTGTTATCATTTCTGCAATTGGTTTTTTGTGCACACTGTTCGCGTTGAAATCTGTGGCGCGGGAAATTTCGCGGGAAGATCAGCCGCTGTTTTATGCCATGCTGATGCTATGTTTTTCCGGCCTTCTGGGCGTGACGGTCACGGGTGACGCCTTTAATCTTTTTGTATTTCTGGAAATCTGTTCGCTTTCATCCTATGTGCTGGTCGCCATGGGGGCGAAGCAGGACAGGCGTGCCCTGACGGCGGCGTTTACCTATCTGCTGTTTGGCACCATAGGCGCGACCTTTTATGTGATCGGGCTTGGCCTGATCTATGCCCTTACCGGCACATTGAATATGATGGACATGGCGGCGCGGATCGCCGGTCTTGGCCATAGCAGCACTTTGCAGGTTGGCTTTGGCTTTATTATCATCGGCCTGGGATTGAAGCTTGCCATTTTTCCGCTGCATCAGTGGCTGCCCAATGTCTATGGCTATGCGCCATCTGTCGTCAGCGCCTTTCTTGCAGGCACCGCCACGAAAGCCGCCGCTTATGTCAGCCTAAGATTTATATACACTATATTTGGACCGGTTTTTCATTTCGAAACACAGACATTGCAATATCTGTTTCTGCCGCTGGGACTGGCCGCGATTTTTATCGCTTCCATCGTGGCCATATTTCAGACCAATATTAAACGGCTGCTTGCCTATTCCAGCATTGCCCAGACAGGTTATATCCTGATGGGGGTAAGTTTTGCCAATCTGAGCGGCTTGATGGCGGCGCTTCTGCATATTTTCAACCATGCCATTATGAAATCAGGCCTGTTCCTTGCCGTGGCCTGTGTCATTTACCGTATGGGGGACTGTTCGATTGCATCATTTCGCGGTCTGGGCCGGGCCATGCCGTGGACCATGGCGGCGTTCGTAATAGGCGGGCTGAGCCTAACCGGCATACCGGCGACGGTGGGATTTACCAGCAAATGGTATCTTGTTCTGGCCGCGCTGGATCGGGGCTGGTGGCCTGCCGCATTTGCAATTATCGCCGGCTCGCTTCTGGCGCTGTTTTATTTTGGCCGCGTTATTGAAGCCGCTTATTTTCAGCAAGCGCCTGAAGGGGGCACAGTGCGCGAGGCGCCGATGGGCATGTTGCTGCCCTTATGGGCTCTGACAATCGCTTCGGTATATTTTGGAATTGATTCCGAAACCACGGTTGCCGGCGCGCGCGCCGCGGCCGAAGCCCTGTTTTTGAATACAACTGCACTTTCTTCCGCGCAGGCCGGTCCGTGATGGAGGATTATTTTCCCGGCTTCTTCCTTGCGCTGTCACTATTGACACCCGTGCTTGGCGCGCTGCTGATCGGGGCCGCACACAGCGCTCCCAATCTGCGCGAGGCGATAAGTCTGTCCACCGGCGTGATCCTGTCCGGTTGCGTGCTGTTTCTGCTGATCGACTATCTTGCCGGCGGTACGGCGCGGCTGGAAGGTGTGGAGATCGTGCAGGGATTGCCTATCCTGTTTGCGGTTGAACCGCTGGGGCTGGTCTTTGCGATGCTGGCGTCACTTTTGTGGATAGCCATCACCGTCTATTCCATTGGTTATATGCGCAGTTTAAATGAGGCGCATCAAACCCGTTACTACATCTGTTTCGCGCTGGCGATGGCGAGCACCATAGGCTTGGCCTTTGCAGGCAATCTGATCACATTGTTCCTGTTTTATGAAATGCTGACACTTGCGACCTATCCGCTTGTCGTGCATCACGAAACGCAAGAGGCAAAGCGCGGGGGGCGTATCTATCTTGGCATGCTGCTTGGCACGTCAATGCTGCTATTTTTACCAGCGATCATCTGGACTTGGTCAGTGACCGAAACGCTTGAGTTCAGCAAAGGCGGGATTCTGGCGGGAAAAATCGAAGCGCCCTATGCGGCGATTTTATTTGCGCTTTTTCTATTCGGCATCGGCAAGGCGGCTCTGATGCCATTTCATCGCTGGCTGCCTGCGGCAATGGTTGCGCCAACGCCTGTCAGCGCCTTTTTACATGCCGTGGCCGTTGTAAAAGCGGGCGTCTTCACGGTCCTGAAGGTGGGCATCTATATTTTTGGCGTCGCGTTTCTTGCCGAAATAAATGCGGCAGAGGCGATGATGTGGGTCGCCGCATTCAGCCTGATTGCGGCGTCCATGATTGCGCTTCGAAAAGACGATTTGAAGGCGCGGCTGGCTTATTCCACCGTGGCGCAACTGGCCTATGTGACCCTGGGTGTAGCATTGGCCTCGGTGATGGGGATGGCTGGGGGGGTGATGCAACTTGTAGCGCATGCGCTTGGCAAGATTACGCTGTTCATGTGCGCGGGAGCCATTTATGCCGCCAGTGGCAAAAAAAATATCAGCCAGATGGCTGGCCTGGGCCGGGTTATGCCCTTTACATTCGCCGCATTTTTGCTTGGCGCGCTCAGTATCATAGGTATTCCGCCAACTGGCGGGGCATGGAGTAAATGGTTTCTCATGATGGGGGCCGCGGACACCGGACAGTATGTGATGATCAGTGTATGGATGCTCTCATCGCTTCTGAGCATCGCTTATCTGATACCCATTGTTGCGCGAGGCTTCTTTCTGCCGCTGTACGAAGAAGCGGACCGCCCGCAACCGCAGGGGCGGGAGATTTCTGTTATAAAACTGTCGCGCATGCGCGAGGCGCCGATATGGTGTGTTTTGCCGGCTTGTTGTACCGCCGTCCTGTCCGTGCTGGTTTATTTTGCGGGTCCTGCGATTGCCGGGTTTATCCTGCCGGTTTTAGGGCCATAGGAACAGATATGGGAAATTCAGAGATACACAAGAACTCGTACAAGAGCCCGGGGGCGCCGGAGCGGTGGCTGGACAGGCCGGAAAATATAAACCGGATCGTTTATGCCCTGTATCTATTGTGCGCAATATTCGTACTGCTTGACTCGATCCTGCCACGCCATAGTGTTTTTTTCTTTGAGGCCTGGTTCGGCTTTTACGCCTGGTTCGGCTTTATTGGCTGTGTGGGTTTGGTCCTGGGCGCCAAGCTGTTACGCCGGATTTTGATACGCCCGGAGGACTATTATGATTGATGGTTTGACACCGGCGGTAATTTTTTTCCTGGGCGCAATGTTGGTCCCTTTTTTACGCGCATGGCCGCGCAAGCTATTGCTGCTGATCACGCCGCTGCTCGGACTGTGGCATTTGTTTGGTGTTAATCCCGAAAATACAGGCGCCATCGAATTTCTGGACTATCAGATACTTACTGTGCGTATTGACGCGCTTAGCCTGGTGTTCGCCGTAATTTTTCATATCGCCGCCTTTGTTGTTGCGCTCTATTCATTGCATGTGCGTGATACCATACAGCATATGGCCATGCTGGTCACGGCAGGGGCCGCAATCGGCGCCACACTGGCGGGGGATCTGATTACCCTGTTTGTATTTTGGGAAATCACCGCCTTCGCTTCGGTGTTTTTTATCTGGGCGCGGCGTACGGAACGGTCCTTTGCAGCAGGCATGCGGTATTTGCTGATTCAGATGGGCTCCGGCCTGTTATTGCTGTTTGGCGCGGTTCTGCTGGCGCGCGAAACCGGTTCGATAGAATTTTCGCAGATGCAACTGGGCAGTATCGCCACCTGGGCGATCTTTCTTGGCTTTGGGATTAAATGCGCTTTTCCCTTGCTGCATAACTGGTTGCAGGACGCCTATCCCGAGGCCACCGTGACGGGCACAGTTGTACTTGGCAGTTTTACGACCAAGCTGGCGATTTACGCATTGGCGCGCGGTTTTGCCGGAGAAAGCCTGCTGATTCCTATCGGCGCGCTGATGACGGCATTTCCGATTTTTTATGCCGTCATTGAAAATGATCTGCGCCGGGTGCTGGCCTATAGCCTGAATAATCAATTGGGTTTCATGGTGGTGGGTATAGGCCTGGGCACGGAGATGGCGATCAATGGTGCGGTTGCCCATGCGGTCAACAATATCCTGTTCAAGGGCCTGCTGTTCATGAGCATGGGGGCGGTGTTGCTGCGGACCGGCACGGCGAAGGGCTCCGAACTGGGGGGGCTGTATAAGAGCATGCCCTGGACCGCCGGATTCTGTCTGGTGGGGGCGGCGTCGATTTCCGCATTTCCGCTGTTTGCGGGGTTTGTTTCCAAAGGCATGATACTGGCGGCCGCCGCCGGGCAGGGGCATTGGTTCGTGTGGCTGGTTCTGTTATTTGCATCGGCCGGCGTGTTTCACCATTCCGGCATTAAAATTCCCTATTTCGCTTTTTTCGCCCATGACAGCGGCATCCGCTGCCGCGAGGCGCCGATGAACATGCTGGCGGCAATGGGGCTTATGGCGGGCCTGTGTATGCTGATCGGGATATATCCATCTGTGCTGTATGGCATGCTGCCTTATGCGGTGACATATATTCCGTATACGGTGGATCATGTTGTGGCGCAGATGCAATTGCTTCTGTTTTCCGCGCTGGCCTTTACTTTGTTGATGCGCACAGGTGTATATCCACCGGAATTGCGCTCAACCAATCTGGATACAGATTGGCTGTACCGGCGGCTTGCGCCGCGCAGCGCCGCAGTTTTCGGGCGCTGGAGGGATGTTCTTGCCGCCAGCATTAGCCATGCCGGGAATGCAATGATGCGGCAGATGATGCAGCTGGTTTTCCGGCTGCACGGGCCGCAGGGCGTTTTGGCGCGGACATCGCCCATTGGCGCCGCCCTGTTATGGGTCGCGGCGCTTTTGACCGCGACGCTTTTTTTGTATGATCTATGACGCAACTTCTGTTTACTATGCCAAATGAAAGGTAGAGCAATCCCCAATGGAAATGTCCGGAGAGTTTCGTATTCCAGCCCCCAGGGAAAAAGTGTGGGCCGCACTGAACGACCCTGAAATTTTAAAACAAAGTGTGCCCGGGTGTCAGTCCATAACCAGATTGAGTGACACCGAAATGGAAGGGGCGGTTACCGCTTCGGTCGGGCCGGTCAAGGCGACTTTTACGGGCTCGGTGATCTTGTCGGAGATTAATCCGCCAAACAGCTATACATTGACCGGGCAGGGGAAAGGTGGCCCCGCAGGCTTTGCCAAGGGCGTGGCAAAGGTGGCGCTGACCGAGGAAGGCGGCTTTACCGTGCTGCGTTACAGCGTGCAGGCCAGTGTCGGCGGCAAGCTGGCGCAGATCGGGCAGCGTCTTATCGATGGTACCGCCAAAAAATTATCGGAAGAATTTTTCGGGAATTTCAGCGCCATTCTGGGCGGTGTTGCGGCGGAACCGGCTGCGCAACAGCCGTCTGCGTCCGCGGGATTAAAACCGGTTATATGGATCTTTGGGTTGATCCTGATAATGGCAGTCATAACATTGATGTTTGTTCTGTAGCCCAGATCGTTTTAGAGTAGCACGAAACACGCAAGGGAGAGCGGCGCATGACTGTTGTGGCAATGCAGGTAAATGGCAAGCAGGTTTCGGCCGATGTCGAGACACGCACCCTTCTGGTGCATTATCTTCGCGAAAATCTGCAACTTACCGGCACCCATGTCGGCTGTGATACCAGCCAGTGCGGGGCCTGCGTGGTGCATGTTGACGGCAAGGCGGTCAAAAGCTGCACCATATTGGCCGTGCAGGCGGCGGGCGCTGAGGTGCGTACCATCGAGGGGCTGGCCGATGGCGACAGGCTGCACCCGGTGCAGGCGGCGTTCAAAGAACATCACGGGCTGCAATGCGGTTTTTGCACACCGGGCATGATCATGACGGCGGTCGATATGCTGCGCCGCATCCCAAAGCCCGATGAAACCACCATCCGCCACGAACTGGAAGGCAATTTCTGCCGTTGCACCGGCTACCATAATATCGTCAAGGCTATCAAGGCCGCCTCGGAAGTCATTTAATCCGCTTGAGGAGCATGCGTCATGAACGCTATCAATGCCAAAAAAGCTACCGGGATTGGCGCCGCCGTGCCGCGCAAGGAAGATTTCCGTTTTATTACGGGCAATGGTCACTACACGGATGATATCAACCGCCAGGGCCAGGCCTATGCCTGTTTTGTCCGCTCTCCGCATGCCCATGCAACAATAGATGAAATTGATTATGCCAGTGCGCTGGCCATGCCGGGCGTTCTTTGCATACTTACCGGCAAGGATGTTGCCGCCGACGGGCTGGGCGGTTTGATCTGCGGCTGGCTGGTGCATTCCAAGGATGGCAGCCCGATGAAAACCGGGGCGCATCCGGTGCTGGCGCTCAGCCATGTGCGCTATGTCGGCCATCAGGTCGCTGTGGTCATCGCCCAAACCGCGGCACAGGCCAGGGATGCGGCGGAACAGATCAATGTCACTTATGGCGAACTGGCCTCGGTGACCTCGGTTGCGGATGCGCAGGCACCTGATGCGCCTCAGGTGCATGCCGAAGCGCCGCGCAATACCAGTTTCGAATGGGAACTGGGCGACAAAGCGGCAACCGAAGCGGCCTTTAAAAACGCTGCAAAAATTGTCAGCCTGGATATCGCTAATAACCGCCTGATCCCGAATGCCATGGAGCCGCGCGCAGCCATTGGCGAATATGACAAAGGCAGCGGGATTTATACGCTCTACACCACAAGCCAGAATCCGCATGTGGCGCGCCTGGTGCTGTCGGCCTTTATCGGCGTTGCGCCGGAAAACAAATTGCGGGTGATTGCACCCGATGTCGGCGGCGGGTTTGGTTCCAAGATTTTTATCTATGCTGAGGAAACCGTCTGTGTCTGGGCCTCCAAAAAGGTAGGCCGTCCGGTGAAATGGGTGGCAGACCGCTCGGAAAGTTTTGTTTCCGACGCGCATGGCCGCGATCATCAGACTCATGCGGAACTGGCGCTTGACGCCACTGGCAAAATGCTGGGGTTGCGGGTGAAAACCATTGCCAATCTGGGCGCGCATCTACAGCTTTTTTCGGCGTCGGTACCGACTTATCTTTATGCCACGCTTTTGTCCGGGCAGTATGATCTGCCGGCGATCTATTGCGAAGTGGATGGGGTGTTGACCCATACCGCACCGGTGGACGCCTATCGCGGCGCCGGGCGGCCGGAGGCGACCTATGTCATTGAACGGCTGGCCGAAACGGCGGCGCGGGAAATGGGCATGGATCCGGCGGAATTCCGCCGCAGGAATTTCATCCGGAAATTCCCGCATCAGACCCCGGTGATCATGGCTTATGACACCGGAGATTTCGAGGCTTCGCTGAATGCCGCCTGCCAGCTGATCGATTACGCGAATTTTCCGGCGCGCAAGGCTGAGGCGGCGGCGCGGGGCCAGAGGCGCGGCATCGGCTTTTCCACCTATATCGAGGCCTGCGGCATTGCCCCTTCGGCGGCGATTGGTACGCTGGGTGCTGGCGTTGGCCTGTGGGAATCCGCAGAAGTGCGGGTTAACCCGACCGGCAGCGTCGAAGTGTTGACCGGCGCGCACAGCCACGGGCAGGGGCACGAAACCACCTTCGCGCAGCTTGTGTCGGACCGGCTCGGTATCCCCATGGAAAATGTCGAGATTGTGCATGGCGACACCGATAAGGTGCAATTCGGCATGGGCACCTACGGATCGCGTTCAGGCGCGGTCGGCATGTCGGCCATTCAGGTGGCGCTCGACAAGGTGATCGCCAAGGCGCGCAAGATTGCCGCCCATGTGCTGGAAGCGGGTGAAGGTGATATTATCTTTGAAGATGGCCGCTTTAGCGTTGCCGGTACGGATCGCGGATTGGCTTTTGCCGAACTGGCCCTGCAAGCCTATACGGGCCATAAATTTCCAACCAGCGAAATTGAACCCGGCCTGAAGGAAACATCATTCTACGATCCAACCAATTTCACTTTTCCGGCAGGATGCCACATTGCGGAAGTTGAAATTGATCCGGCAACTGGCACTGTGAAGGTGATAAAATTCGTCGCCGTCGATGATTTCGGCAATATCATCAATCCGATGATCGTTGAGGGGCAGGTGCATGGCGGCGTGGCGCAGGGCATTGGCCAGGCGCTGCTGGAAAATGCGGTCTATGATCCCGATACCGGGCAATTGCTGACTGGATCATTCATGGATTACTGCATGCCGCGCGCCGATGATCTGCCCAGTTTCGATGTGGGCATGACCGTAACGCCCGCGCCGTCCAATCCGCTTGGCATCAAGGGGTGCGGCGAGGCGGGCGCCATCGGTTCGCCTGCCGCCATTATCAACGCCATTACCGATGCCCTTGGCATACGCGAAATTGCCATGCCGGTGACGCCGGAACGCGCCTGGCGCGCCGCGAACGGGTTATAGGAGAAAGCCATGTATCAATTCGAATATCACCGGCCCAAAACTCTGGACGAAGTTACCGCCCTGCTGGCGCGGCTTGACAGCCCGAAAATTCTGGCGGGCGGCATGACATTGCTGGCCACGATGAAGCAGCGCCTGGCCGCGCCGTCGGACTTGATTGATTTGCAGGATGTTGCGGGCATTACCGGAATCAGTGTAGACGCAAAAAACGTCACCATTGGCGCCATGACGCGCCACCATGAAGTCGCTGTTTCAAAAGAAGTGACGATGGCCATTCCGGCGCTTGCCTATCTGGCAGGCCGCATTGGCGATCCGCTGGTGCGCCATCGCGGCACTATCGGCGGGTCTATTGCCAATAATGATCCGTCAGCGGATTATCCGGCGGCCTGTCTGGGGCTTGGGGCAAGCATTGTCACCAACAGCCGCGAAATCCCCGCGGATGATTATTTCCGCGGCATGTTTGAAACCGCGTTGAAGGAAAATGAAATCATCACCAGGATTGTGTTTCCCATTCCGGCGCAGGCGGCCTATCAGAAATTCCCCAATCCGGCTTCGCGCTACGCCATGGTGGGCGTATTTGCCGCAAAAACTTCTACAGGCGTGCGCGTCGCAGTGACCGGGGCAGGGCCGGGTGTTTTCCGGGCAACCGCCATGGAGACGGCGCTCGCCAAAAATTTTTCGGCTGCGGCGCTGGATGGCTGCACGGTCCCCGCCGGGGAAATGTTACAGGACATGCATGCAAGCGGCGGATACCGCGCCGCCCTGGTAAACGTCATGGCCAAACGCGCCGTTGCCGCGATGCAGGCGCTCTGACCGGCCAATAGCGCAAACACATTCCGCGCGATCAGTTACAGACACAGTCTGCGCTTTGCACGGGCGCGTCGTCCGGGTCGGTGGTTTCGCCGATATCTTCGGGCTGGATGACCTGGATGAAGCTGTTATTGGTCACGCTGTCATCGATCAGCTCCGCTTTTTAAAAACTATTACTAAAGCTAATTAATAAATATATATTTTATAATTTACCATAATATATATTATGAGATTTTTATATGATTGGCTGACGCTCATAAAGTCGTGCCGCCGCGTCAGGGGCATTCAATTCAGTTCAGCCATCAGGGTTCTGACGGCTGTTCAGTTGGAACCGTATGGGGTTTGCTTTTAGTCATTGGCTGTCTGGCGCTGAATTGCCTGACCGGCGGAGCTTTTGCGAGGACGGAATTCAGGCAGTCCAAGCCGCACGAAGACATAAGGGCTTGAGATTCCGGCTTGCCTGAAAAGACCGGAGCAATTTCGCTAAGCGACTCTGCTTGCCGGTTTGCCCAGCTTTTCGAGACGTGACAGCATGCGCCTTATTTCTTCGTCGCGCTGGCCGAATTTCGCAACCCGCTGACCGATCTCTTCGCGCAGCTTATCGCTATCATCAGGCCTGCCGGATAATTTACGCCGGGTGACCTGCACCAGAATATCTTCAAACAGATCATGGCTGGCCTGCAGCAGGATCTGCGCCTGGATCAACTCCATATTGAGCTTTTCAATGTCGGTTTCCATCGCGCCCTGCCCGTGAACATATTCCCTTACCGGGGCTTTCCCCGCCTATGATATATCGGGTGGCGCGTTACAGAGCTAAGTGACCGCCGTCACAGTTTTGTTAAATGATCAGTGCAGCAATCGAAAATATTCATCTGATTAAATTAGCTAAATCATGAAACTTCCAAAAATCAATCAATGGTGTGCATCAATCGGGGCCATGATGCGTTCCAGACTGGTCATATTCATGCCAAGTTTAGACCAGTTATAGGGGGTTAAATTAAGCGCCTTGATGACTTTACGGGTGATTTCGACGCCATTTCCGTCAGCGCGCGGCACCATATCAAAGTCCAGAATATTGATACAGGCCGTGTCCTGTTCGAATGCCTGCACGCCGTTCAACCCTGCCCCGGTCATCCAGCCGAGAAGCAGACGGTTGATTCCCTCATGCGCCACGACCAGCGCCGTGGCCCAGTCACGTTGCTGAAGCAGATCCATTATAACGGCGCTGCTGCGGGCCAGGGCATCGGCAAATATTTCGCCATTTGTGCCCAATCCGAAGCGCGCGCCGGGTTCGGCAGCGGCGTCAAATTGAAACGCCAATGCCGCGCCCAGCTTTTCCCGGGTCATTGGCGGGCCGTTTGTGCTGCCCTTCAATTCCACCAGTCCGGGTTCAACCTCAATTCTAATTTTTGGATCTATCACATTATTTGAAATAGTAATTTCAGCCGTTTCCCGCGTGCGGTTCAGGCCCGAACAGATTACCCGGCTGAACGGTATATGGGCCAGCGCGCGGCCTGAAGCCGATGCCTGCTCGCGGCCCAGCGGGGTCAGCGGGACGCCTTCGAAATCACCCGAAGCGATCACCTCGGGTGAAAAATAGTCCACATGTCCATGACGCATCAAATAGATACGCCGTCTTCCCGTTGTGCCCGGAAGTACCCGCACTGTCAGATCGCCTCAGACTTGCGCAGGGATTCCACCTGATCCGCTGAAAAACCCCAGTCGCGCAGCGCGGCTTCGGTATGCTGGCCGGTAACCGGGGGTGGGCCCTGGATTTTCGACAGGGTGCGGCTGAAACGCGGCGCGGGGGCCGGCTGGGGAACACCATCCATTTCAACAAAGGTCTGCCGGGCAACATTGTGAGGATGTTTCAATGCTTCTTTCAGGCTCAAAACCGGCCCAAAGCAAATATCGGTATTTTCCATGATGGCGTTCCACTGCTCACGGCTTTTGGTCTTGAAAAGCGCGATCAGCTTTTGCTTCATGACCCCCCATTTGGTCCTGTCCATCTGTTTTTTAAAATCAGGATCATTGGTTAGACCAAGTTTCTCAAGTAATTCCGCATAAAATTGCGGCTCGATGGAGCCGATCGAGACATAATTGCCATCACTGCATTCATAGCTGTCATAAAAGGGCGCACCGCCATCCAGCAGATTGGTGCCGATTTCATCACTCCACAGCCCGCCGGCACTCATGCCGAAGAACATGGACATCAGCGAGGCTGACCCGTCGCTCATCGCGCAATCCACCACCTGCCCCTGGCCCGACTGTTTCGCCTCATGCAGCGCTGCCAGCAGCCCAACGGCCAGATACAGCGCCCCCCCGCCAAAATCACCGACAAGATTGAGCGGATGCATGGGTTTTTCCCCCGGACGCGCACAGGAACGCAGGGCGCCGGTAATAGCGATGTAATTAATGTCATGGCCCGCCATCTGGGAATATGGGCCTTCCTGCCCCCAGCCGGTCATGCGGCCATAAACGATGCGCTTGTTGCGCTTCAGGCACACATCCGGGCCAAGGCCAAGACGTTCCATCACCCCGGGACGGAAACCTTCAAACACGATATCGGCCTTTTCGATCAGTTTCAGGCAGGTCTCGATGGCTTCGGGTTTTTTCAGATCCAGCGATACCGAGCGGCGCCCGCGTCCGCCAATTTCGAATTTGCTGCCCCCGCCATTGCGGGCCTTGCGGTCTATGCGAATAACATCGGCCCCCATGTCCGAGAGCAGCATACCGCAGAACGGCCCCGGTCCAATTCCTTGAAATTCAATTACTTTCACCCCTGACAATGGCCCGGACATAGTGCTAGCTCCCCTTTGATTATTGATAGTATGGATTCTAGTGCAGCTTCAGGGCAAATGAAACTATTAACCCAGCGCCAACAGGCTTTGCCCATCATCCACGTCGATAATGGTGCCCGTCATGATCGCGGCACTGTCCGAGCAGAGCAGCAGGAGCGCGCCATCCAGATCGCTGGCCTGATTGAGCCGCCGGCGCAGAAAGGTGGCGATCTGCGCCCTGCCCTTGTCGCTGTGAAACCATTCACTGTTCAACTCGGTTTCGATATAGCCCGGATTGATCGCATTGACGCTGACCCCCTGGCGGGCCCATTCGCGCGCCAGCGCCTTGGTCATCATCGCCATGCCGGCCTTGGACATATTATAAAGTGACAGGCCCGGCAGCAGCACATGGGCGGCAGCAGACGCGATATTTATAATACGTCCAGTTACTTGCGGGTCTTTCTTGTAACGCGCCATCATTCGTTTGGCGGCTTCAGCCGCCATGAAAAAGGCGCCGCGTAAATTCGTGTCAAACAATTCATCATAGGCTTCAGGGGTAATATCTATCGCGCGTCCAGCCCCGTTAACCCCGGCATTATTGATTAGAATATCCAGCGGCCCCAATGCGTTCTCACAGGTCTCTATAGCGTTTCTGATGCTGGCAACATCTTGTACATCCAGCGCCAGCGGCAGCGCCTGCCCGCCCATAGCCGTGATTTCCGCACATAAATCCTGCAACCGCTCCACCCGCCGGCCGGTTACGGCAACACGGGCCCCCGCACGGGCAAGGGTCAGGGCGAAATGCCGCCCCAGTCCGCTGGTTGTTCCTGTGATCAGAATAGTTTTACCGCTCAGATCGGTGGTAATGCCGGACATGAATAATTTTCTCCTGTGTTGATCGAAAAACAGGGTTAGCGCCGATAATTCGTACCGGCAACAGGAAACGCAAAGAAAGCATTAACTAGACTGGCCTTAGGATGCCCTGTAACCAGCCAGGAGACCAGCCGATGAGCAGCAGTGCGCGCATTCTTGTAATTGACAATGATCCTGCAGAATCGGGATCCCTCAACAAAAAATTGGCGGCGCGGGGTTATGAAAATATTGATGTAAATGGCAATATGGATGCGCTGGATCAGGTGATTTCCAGCAGGCCGGATGTGGTAATTCTGTCCGCCAGCGATAATGCGGGCGCGACACTGAATCTTGCGCGGGCGATAAAAGGCCGCAATGATACGGCCTCGGTGCCGGTAATCCTCATCACCCAATCGGATAGTGATGCGGCGCGCGCGGAGGGGTTGCGCGCCGGGGCCGATGCTTGCCTGCCCTTTCCTTATCAGGATCTGCAATTATTCGGCCGAATCGACTCGCTGGCCCGGCTCGGCGCCATGCAGGAGGAGTTGCGCCGCCGCACGCATACTGCATCAAAATATGGGTTATCCTTGCCAGCGCCTGCCGCATCCGGAAACGCCGCGGAGGGTGATGCGAATTTTCTGTTGGTTGGCCCATCCGGTGATAATTTTGAAATCATCGAACGGTCGCTGTGCAATCTGGGCTCCCTTACACATTCCCAGAACCCGGCGCTTGGCATTACCTATCTGGAGCGCCGCAGATTTGACGCCATTCTTCTGAATATTCCACCTGGACAAGAGGCTGCCTATTATCTTTTTGCCGAAGATGTGCGGCGCAATTCACGGCTTTTCAATATTCCCATCATTTGCCTGATGGACAGTGCCGCCCCTGCGGATCAGTCTGCGCCCTATGCCGCTGGCGCTGCGGATGTCTTCAGGCATCCCATCAATATTGAGGATTTTGGTACAAGGGTGAAGGTTCTGGTGCGCCAGACGCGCTATCGTGATTCATTGATCCAGGTGTACCGCCAGGCGAATGATGTTGCCGTTAGCGATGCATTGACCGGTTTGTACAGCCACGGTTTTCTAATGGAACATCTGAGCGGCGTGGTGGCCGAGGCGCATAGCCAGCACCGTAGCCTGACGCTGGGGGTTTTCAATCTTGATAATTTACCCGATATAAATCATGAATTAGGCTACGCCATAGGCGATAAAATCCTCCGCCAGGTGGGGTTGGTGATCAGTAATCTGGTGCGCGGAGAAGATCTTTCGGCGCGATTCAGCGGCCGCCGCTTTGCGCTGGTGATGCCCGAAACACGTCTGATTCCTGGCGAGCATGTGGCCCACAGAATAGGCAGTGTCATCAATTACACCGAAATCATGGAAGGTAATAGTAGTGTCCCGATCCGTGCGCGCATATCGACAGGCGTCGCAGGTCTGACGCCGGGCATGACAGCCGAAGCACTGATCAAAACTGCCATCGCCAATAGCAAATAAACAGAATTTCGGCTTAACGGCACCTCTATATCGTGTATCATCGAGCTTTGGATACGCCTTTCCGGAGGAAGTTATGCAGCTTGATATCATATCCGATCCTGTTTGCCCCTGGTGTTATGTGGGCAAGAAGCGCATGGAAATCGCGTTGGCTGCGCGCCCGGAGATGCAGATAGATCTGGCTTACCGGGTGTTTCAGCTTAATCCGGATATGCCCAGAGAGGGCATGGACCGCCGCGAGCATCTGCGGCGTAAATTCGGTGAACCCAAAGGCCCGAGCGCCGTGCTTGATGCCCTGCATGAAGCAGGACGCGAGCTGGGTATTGATTTCAATTTCAGCCGTATCGCGCGCATGCCGAATACAATTGACGCCCATCGCCTGATCCGCTGGGCCCATAGTGCCGGCTGTCAGGCGGAGGTGGTTGAGTCGATCTTCAGGCGATATTTTACCGACGGGGCGGATATCAGCGATCATGCCATTCTTTTGGACATCGCAGTGCAGGCCGGGATGGATAGCGAAATTATCAGCGGCTTGCTGAGCCGCGATGCGGATATTGATCTGATCCGGAAAGAAGATGAGACCGCACGCCGGATCGGCATTCAGGGCGTCCCCTCTTATGTGATCGCCAATAAATATCTGCTTGTTGGCGCCCAGGAAACCGATCTGATGCTGCGGGCGCTGGACACGGCCTATGCAGAAACGCTTCACGCTGCGAACGGTTAAACGATACTTATCAGATAGTTATATTTAAAAACTGATATTTTATATCAGTTTTTCGGCGAAGCTGGAGATATGCTCCAGCTTCGCCGAATGCATATGGTGCAAGCCCGACCCTAGATCGGAATAATTTTAGGTTTGACCATGCAACACACTCTAACCTGTCACCCCGGATTTATTCCGGGGTCCAGGAGCCACAAAGCAAGGCCTGAGTTTGGCGCCCTGGACCCCGCACCAAATGCGGGGTGACACCGAATTTATGGCGATTCGATCTAAACGCATCTTGCCCTAAAAGCTATACTGCGTGCGCAGGGCGATGGCGTCGTAATCTTGGCCGACCTGGGCGTTTGGCCCGCCTGCAACCCCGACGGGATTGTTGGGATAGGCCTGACGGTCCACATCCACCAGCATATAGTTCAGCATGAAGCGGATATTGCGGTTTGGGTACCAGTTGACACCCAGGGTTACAATATCCTGCTCGCCGCCGCGAACGCAGCTGGATGTCGCGGCTGCTACAAGCCCCGTACCCGTACAGGTTGGGCCTGAAGGACCATCATTCAGGTCAACCGTGCTGTAGCGCGCCGCCAGTTCGATGGCGCCCAGCGATTCACCAAACCCGAATGGGCCTTTGGGCCTGGGCGCGCCGAATGACGCATTTCCCATACTATAATTTTTGGTTTCGCCCGTCACTATCCAGGAAGTCTGGACATACCAGCCATCAAATTCAAAGCTGGAAAGCTGGGGCGCACCAGCCACATTGGACCGTTCCCGATCCAGTTTGTAATGGTAATATTCGCCCTGAACATAGAAGTTTTTCCAGTTCGCGCCAAATTCCGGCCCGACGACATAGCCGTCATCAACCGCAATATTGCCCGTGGAAACAAGACGGGTGCCGTCAACACGCAGTTCTGGCCGGTCTTGCAGATTGAACAGAGCTGAACCCTGCAAACTTCCGGGAAGCGGGCCCGGAATGGCTGACGCCGTCTGGGTAAAGCTGAACACATTTGTGCCGGATGCGCCGATATGGATATTCGTATTGGCATCGGGCGCAAACCGGTATGCCGCACGCGCCACTATATTGTTGGATTCATCCGGCAAGGAGGCGCCACCACTAAGCGTCACGGGGTCGCGGGTATAATAGAACGAGCCAAAGAAATTTGTCGTATTGCCCCGCAGACCAACGGCTGTACGCCCCTTCTGGGCGCCCATTGATGTTGCAAGATTAACGGGGGAAGCGCGTTCAATGAATGTGATATCATTTGAACTGGTCGAATCTTCCATCGTCATAGGCGTCTGAATCGCCCCGATCTGAATGCGAAGCGGCTTAATGCCCATATAGCCAATAAAGGCGTTCTTGATATTGCCGCCACCTTCACCGCCAGAACCACCGAAATCATAGGATACGTGATATTCCCAATCGCGCATGAACTTGCCTTCCATGCCAAGCTCTGAGCGGCGGAAATTACCACCCTCATTCAGATCCCGGCCTGGGGCGATGCTGGGCAGATTATTGTCGTCCTGATCATAGGTCGCCATGTCAAAATGCATGCGGCCGCGCAACGCCATTTCAAAATTTCCGTCACCGGTACGAATGGTTGGGCGTCCATTTTCATATTTCAGCTCAACAGAATCCTGTTTCTCTTTGATTTCTTTTATTTTATTTTCCTGAGTCGCCTGAACGGTATTCAGGCGTCTTTCAAGCGCCTTAATCTGTGCCTTGAGCACTTCTATCTCGCTCTGGCTTACGGCCTGGGCCATAGCGGGGCCTGCAGATATTACCGTCATAGCCGTGGCCCCTAACAATACGGTGCGGACGAATGTGGTGAGTTTAGATTTCATTGATCGTTCCTTACTTCGATACAGGAGGTCAATCTCCCCCGGGTTGCCGAGCCACAGCGCATGCAGTTCCGCGCCCATCCCCATAACAATGGCGCATGAATTTATGGTTACAGTTTGGTTAAGAGCAGGTTACACAGCACAACAATAGGCGGCGCTGAAGGCGCATCCGGCTGCGGCAAAGGCACCTATAGAAGGTTTTTTTGGGAAAAAGCCGGTCAGGCTGAGTGCGTGGAAGCCTTGCTAACTTTACGCTGCGGCAGGCCGACACCAAGATCAATAAATTGCACGGCTATATTTGCCATTTTGTCAGTAGCACCCGTAATGGACTCCTGCTTTCCTCTTTCCAGCACAGAAGCCGAGGCAATCAACTGAGTAATCGCGCCGGTACGGTCGCATAAGGGCAGATAGAGAAGCTGTGCCAGAAAGGGTGAGCCATATTTTGAGCGCATATTTTGATGCGCCAACATGCCGCAAGGTTGAAGCCGCATGGCGGTGAAGTAATATTCCGCTTTGGGCCGTTCATGAGCCGGGAGCATATCGAAAAGGTTCGTTCCCGTCAGATCAAAGCCGAGCTTATCAAGACATGAAGTACCAACAAGCCGGTAAATCAGGGTGCCGGTTCCATCATATCCCAGGATCATCAAATTCGGGAGTTGATCCAGAATGTCGGCCGGGCGTATATCCGACCGGCTGGGAACGAGATTATTCCCTCTGACCGAGCACCAATACCGGTATAAAGCGCGTGCACTTTTATCGGCTATATCCGGAAAAATCGCGCTGTCGTGAACACCCATTTATCAGCTCACATTAAATCCCCAAGCTTATCCCCAATAGCACTGAAACTTCTGAACCCTATTATCAGCAACACATGAATGTAAAGCCCTTGTTGGTTAAGATTTAGTTTAGAAAGAAGCTGAAAGATAATATTTATTACCATGACTAACAGGATTGAAGACATGCAGCACCCGGAGCAGCTTCACATCATAGGCGGTGGCCTGGCCGGTTGTGAGGCCGCCTGGCAGGCGGCGCGGGCGGGTATTCATGTCACCCTTCATGAAATGCGGCCGCATCAGTCCACGGCAGCCCATGAGACGGATAATCTTGCGGAAATGGTCTGTTCCAATTCCTTCCGCTCGGATGATCATCAGACCAGCGCCATAGGCCTGCTGCATGAGGAAATGCGCCGTGCTGGCTCATTGGTCATGCGGGCGGCGGATGCCAACAGGGTGCCGGCTGGTTCGGCTTTGGCGGTGGACAGGTTGGGATTTTCGCGCGCCATTGAAGCGGCCCTGTCTGCCATGCCCAATATCGTGATCGCGCGGGAAGAAGTGACCGGCCTGCCCCCGGAGACGTGGCGCCATGTGATCATTGCGACCGGCCCTTTGACCTCCGCTCCGCTGGCGCAAGCCATTGGCGATGTCACCGGCGCTGAATCTCTGGCCTTTTTTGACGCTATTGCTCCGATTGTATATGCCGATTCCATTGATTTGACACAGGCCTGGTTTCAATCGCGCTACGACAAGCCTGGGCCGGGCGGGACGGGCAAAGACTATATCAATTGCCCCCTGGACGCCGCGCAATATGCGGATTTCGTTGAAGCCCTTTGCCTTGGCGATAAAACCCAGTTTAAAGAGTGGGAGCGCAATACGCCCTATTTCGAGGGCTGTCTGCCCATCGAGGTGATGGCCGAGCGTGGGCCGCAAACCCTTCGTTTTGGCCCTTTGAAGCCCGTGGGTCTGACAAACCCGCACAGGGCGGAAAAACCCTATGCGGTTGTGCAATTACGCCAGGATAATGCGTTGGGCACGCTCTATAATATAGTGGGGTTTCAGACCAAGTTGAAGCATGCGGAACAAACACGCATTTTCCGCACCATTCCAGGATTGCAGAATGCCAGATTTGCACGTCTGGGCGGCATTCACCGTAACACTTTCATTAACAGCCCGCGTCTGCTGGATGACCGGTTACGGCTGAAGCGCATGCCCCGGCTGCGTTTCGCTGGCCAGATCACCGGTGTCGAAGGCTATGTGGAAAGCGCCGCCATCGGATTGCTGGCAGGTTTGTTTGCCGCATCGGAAATTCTGGGCATTGATCTGCCGCCGCCACCTGAAAACACGGCTCTGGGGGCATTGCTCCAGCATCTGACTGGTGGCGCGATGGCCGATAATTTTCAGCCCATGAACGTTAATTTTGGACTGTTTGCACCCGTTGAGACCCCTTTGAGCGCGGATGGCAAGCGTGCGCGCGGCAAGGCGAAAATACCAGCCAGAAAAGGCGCCTATTGCGCACGCGCCTTACGCGAGCAGGAATCCTGGCTGACACATCTTTCTATAAGCGGCGCAACAGAATCACCCTGACCATCCGAATCTGACGGCGAAAGGCAGGAACAGGTTCCAGCTCGCGGAACGGTGTGTAAGCCGGTCCATATATCTGCCGCAGATACATATCCGTCATTGAAACCGGCAGCAATGCTGGAAGAAGCTGGCGCTCTGGCCTGGGCAGGGAACATCGCGCTTGCGACAGATGCTGCGCGGCCTTATCGGCGATGTGCTGCACTACCCGGCGCAATTCCGGCCCATCCTGGCGCTTTAGAATGTTTTCCGGTTTCAGGTCTCCAGCCTGCATGACAGAGGCTGGCAGACATATATGTCCCCGCGCCAGATGCCTTGCAAAATTGCGCAGCAGCCCGGTCAAACCCAGGGCCATACCTGAATGTCCCAGAACGCTGTTTTGTGCAGAACTGCCGGTGACGGCGGCGGCCAGGCGCAGCAAGCCGGTCGAAGCGGCATCAATATAATCTTCAAGCGCTGCCATAGTGGCATGCGGTATTGGGGCAAAATCCGCAGCATGGGCGTCCATCAGCCTGTCAAATGCGGCGTGAGGAAGTTCACAGGCCTTAATGGCCTGCGCCAGTGCCTGCAATACAGGGTGGGCGCGCGCCGCCTGACCGGCATAAACCGCCTCTATCCCCTCGCGCCACCATTGCAGGCGGATTTCGCCCAGCAGCGGTTCTGAAACCATATCCGCTATACGGGCGATCTCGATATTAAAAGCATAGAGCGCCCATAAATTCTCCCGCATATCCGCCGGAGCGAACAAGGCGCTTAGAAACCGGTCGTGATCATGCGTTCTGACTAATCCTGCACAATAGGAAAGCTGCTCCGCCATACCAGCTCCGTGAATCACATCATCATCATTCTTATTCTCATAGCATGGGAAATTGGCTAACCTGTTTATTGAATTTATCTATCTAAACAATGGCCGGGTGATTCTATCCGGCCTGGAAATCGGGGAGAAGAAACCTATGGCGTCAATTTTGACATCTTTGCAGAATACTGTGTTCGCGGCAATTGTGCTGGCGGCGGTTGTTCTGTTCATTGCCGTCTCAGCTTTGGGGGTGACGATTGATCACGCCTTTGGGGCCTTTATCATGCGCTGGCTGCATGTTGTCTTTGGCGTCATGTGGATCGGGTTGCTGTGGTATTTCAATTTTGTACAAATGCCGAGCATGCCAAAAATACCCGATGAGCAAAAACCGGCCATTGGCAAGGTGATTGCGCCGGAAGCTCTGTTCTGGTTCCGCTGGGCTGCGATGGCGACGATCATTACCGGTATCCTGCTGGCTTTCATGAACGGTTATCTGCTTGATGCCTATTCGCTGGGCGCGAGCCAGGGATTTGCGGTTCCCAAAAACATTCTGATCGGTATTGGCATGTGGCTGGCGACGGTCATGTGGTTCAATGTCTGGTTTGTGATCTGGCCCAACCAGCAAAAAGCCTTGAATATCGATAATGCGTTCCCGGACCTTGCTGCGCCGGACAAAGCGGCTGCCGCACGCACCGCGATGCTGTTCTCGCGGACCAACACCATGTTGTCGGTGCCGATGCTGTTCTGCATGGTAGGCGCGCAGAACCTGCTTTAGACCAATGTGTGAACTGTTTGAATCAACCCCTTTGGCATCCCGCTGACCCCCACCCCAGCCCTCCCCCTTTCGTGGGGAGGGAGTCCTTGTGTCTAGCGTCCCCTCCCCTTGCAAAGGGGAGGGACAGGGAGGGGATCAGGCGGCAACGCAAGACAGAGCGGATTATGACACTGAGCGTGTCAAGTGTGATCAAACCCGATCAAAAAATGGTCTAGAGCGATTCATTGTTTATCCGAATCGGAAGGGGATTCCCAAATCGTTTGATTTGTGATTCAAGATGCCTGCTGGGGACAGGAGGCCAGCAGGCATGACACGACCCTATTCCAATGATCTTCGGG